>ERZ746981.75-NODE-75-length-89153-cov-941.340967_pt1 | contig 89153 bp, 71 predicted proteins | sample MGYA00374948_ERZ746981 | MGnify/ENA primary metagenome ERZ746981 (study PRJEB28757, sample SAMN06711160) | food metagenome | host: microorganism | place: China:Harbin | collected 2017-01-30 | study: EMG produced TPA metagenomics assembly of the Analysis of...
ATGGGCAATCATGGTGTCATGGTCGTGGCCCCCACGGTGGGGGAGGCATTTGATGACATGTACACGCTGGAACGTGCCTGCCAGATCTTCGTGACAGCCTGCGCCACCGGGCGCAGGCTGTCCGTCCTGTCCGACGATGTGGCGGAAAAGACAGCCCGCGACTGGGAGGGCATTACGGATTTTTCAATCCGGCACTTTGAGGAAATGAAACTGATCCTGGATAAGGAAGAGCCGGATTACCGCGACTGACGCGGCAGGACTCCCTGGGAACGTCGCCTTTATTGGAAAAGGCGACACCCGGGAGAATTTCCTACTTCTGTCAGTAGCCCGTGTTCCCGCCCTCCAGCCGGGTCAGGGCATGTGCCAGCAGGTCGACCAGTCCGTCGCGGTCTCCCTGCATCATGATCCGGCAGTTGGGGTCACGGCCGTCACGGTGCCGTTCCGATAGGGCGGCCACGCTACGCCCGTAATCCAGCGCGGATGTGCAGTCCACCTGGACATGGCCCGCAACGCCGCTGAACAGGTCGGGCCGTAGCAGATGGGCAATGACACAGGGGTCATGCAGCGCCGGGTCGCCGTGGGCATAATCGTCCAGCATCCGCACCATCATGCGCGCCGGGTCGGTGGCGTGGCACCGCATCGCCGCCATGCGCCCGGCCGGCACGGTCATCCGCCGGGTCACATCCAGTCCGAACATCGTCAGGTTTCGGCCGGTTGACAGGACAACATGCGCCGCATGCGGATCGACATGAAAGTTGAACTCGGCAGCCGGCGTGATGTTGCCGGGCACACAGGCCGCGCCACCCATGAACACGATCTGTTCAAGCTGTTGCGCCATGTCGGGTGCCTTGAGCATGGCAAGGGCGATATTGGTCATTGGTCCCAGGCAGCACAATGTGATCGCACCCGGATGGCGGCGGACGGTTTCGATCAGGAAATCAACGGCATGGACATCGGGGGCAGCCGGCGCCACGTCTTCCGGCCGGATGCTGCCCAGCCCGTCCGTTCCGTGAACGCTCGCGGTCCGGCCGGTCCGGTGCATGATGGGACGTGAACAGCCGGCATGAACGGGAATATCGGGCCTGCCCAGCATCTGCATGACCCACTGCGCGTTACGTGTCGTTTTTTCAAGCGGAACGTTACCGGCAACCGTGGTAATGCCCAGAATTTGTATGGCATCGGGCGCGGTGGTGGCCAGCATCAGGGCCAGGGCGTCATCAACACCGGGGTCACAGTCCACAATGATCTTGCGCGGTTGTGTTGTCATGTCCTGCTTCCGGTTGCGATATCGGGGGCTGCATTTCCGATTGGGCGGCAATGACCATCTACGGGAAGTCACATCCTATGCACCGGCTGGTGCGGTCCTGATCATCGGCTCCGGTCATGTGCCGTATGGGCGCGGGAAAATACATATGTCCTGTATCATTGATCATGAAGCCGTGCATGAATTATTTCATAATTCCAAATTATGTTTTTACTTATTGATGGAAATGGAAAACCTGTACTAACTCGGAAGTCCATTCCCTGAAGAGCGAGCATGTGATGACAGAGCTTCCCCCCACGGTAACCCATCGCCGTATCCGTCCCTTCAACACCAAGGATACCTATCCCGAACAGAATCTGGATAATGATCTGTGCCAGGCCGTCGTGGCGGGGAACACCGTGTACCTGCGTGGCCAGGTGCCGCAGGATCTCGACACGCGTGAGAACGTGGCCGTGGGCGACCCGGTGGGCCAGACGGAAAAAGTGGCGGAAAACATTGCCCTGCTGCTCAAGGAAGCCGGTGCCGAGATGCGGCATATCTGCAAGGTCACGGTCTATCTGACCGATATCCGCTACCGGCAGGATGTCTACCGTACTCTGGGGCGCCACTTCCGCGGCGTGTTTCCCGTGTTTACCGGGCTTGTGGTGGTTGCGCTTGCACGGCCTGAATGGCTGGTGGAAGTGGATGTCATTGCGGTCAAGGACTGACCGGCCATGACCGGGCGGGCGGGCTGAAGCGGCCCGCCGCTGCGCGCCCCGGCCCTTTCCGGGGCGTATCCGCCCGCCGGTGGGCGGTGGACAGCACGCCGCCCCGCCTTTGTCTGCATAAACGGGCGGGCGGGGCGGATGGCTGTGGGTTCAGTAGCGTTTCTGGCGGTCGACCAGACCTTCGGGTGTCCTGCCTGCCTGGAAATTGCGGATCGTGTTGATAACGCTTTCCGCACCGCTTTCAGGATGGGTGTTGCTGGCGATATGCGGTGTGATGATGACGCCGGGGTGATCCCACAGCCGGGAATCGGCCGGCAGGGGCTCGGGGTCGGTCACGTCCAGCACGGCCCAGCGCAGGTGCCCGCTATCCAGCGCGGCCAGCAGGTCATCCGTTACGACCTGTGGCCCACGGCCGGCATTGATCACGCTGGCACCTGCGGGCAGCCTGGCAAAAAGCGCATTGTTGAACAGCCCGCGTGTCTGCGGGGTAAGCGGCAGGAGCGATATCAGGATATCGGTTTCGGCCAGGAAGGCATCAAGCTGTTCGTTACCGACGAACATCGAGACCCCGTCCACGTCCTTGTGGCTTCTGTTCCACCCGCGCACGTTGAACCCCAGCGCGCGGATGGCCGCCGCGCATGGAATGCCCAGCGTGCCCATGCCCATGATCCCGACACTGGTCCTGTCGGCCCGCCGTTCGGTATGGGGCTTCCACAGATGCTGCATCTGCTGGGTGCGGTAGAGGGGCAGGTCACGATGGGTGGCCAGCACGAAGGCCGTCACATATTCCACCATACCTGCGGTCAGCGACGGTTCGATCATCTTCACCAGCCCCACATGGTCGGGGAAGGTTGACAGATCGAACTGGTCCACCCCGGCACCAAGGGAGAAGACCAGCCTGAGATTGGGGAACCGCGTGAACAGGTCGGGTTCCGGGCGCCACATGGCTATGTACTCGACATCGGCCGGGTCGCCATAATCGGGATAGAAGTGGAATGGCATGTCCGGCATCAGCCGGTGGAACACGTCCTTCCAGTGCCGTTCGCGCTTCTGGTCCAGTTTCAGTACAAAAGACATGCGGGCCTTTCCATCATGCTGCCGTTCGCCCCGGACAACCCCGTTCATGCTGCCGGGCATGGGCTGATACCATGCCCGGCCCGCACTACAGGATCATCATTTTTTTACGTGCCGGTTTTCCGGGCGCGCAAGCCCCAGGTTCTCACGCAGGGTCGTGCCTTCGTATTCCTTGCGGAACAGGCCGCGGCGCTGCAGTTCGGGCACCACCTTTTCCGTGATGTCGGTCAGGCTTTCGGGCAGGACCGGCAGCGCCATCATGAAGCCGTCACTTCCGCCCTTGCTGACCCATTCCTCCATCTGGTCGGCCACGCCAGAGGGCGTGCCATAGAAGATGACCTTGCTGCGGTTGTACTGGCGGCAGATTTCGCGCAGGGTCAGCCCCTTGCGGATCAGGCCCACGATCTCGTTGAAATAGACCTGATGGAAGTTTGAACGCTCGGGAATCCGGTGCTCGGGTACCGGCTCATCCAGCGGCAGGTCGGACAGGTCGGTTTCCAGATCGGTCTTGAGGTACATGAGACCAACCTCGATCGGGACGGTGGCCTGCCATTTGGCCCATTTCTCGCGTGCGGCTTCCTCGCTTTCGCCCACCACGATCGAGACGCCCGAAAGCACCTTCAGTGAATCCTGCGAGCGCCCGTAGCGCGCCATCCGGCCCTTGAGATCGGAATAGAAGGCCTGGGCCTCGGCCAGCGTGGCACCGGTGCCGAACACGACTTCCGCCGTGCGGGCCGCGAATTCCTTGCCCGCCTCGGATGCGCCGGCCTGGAAGATGACCGGCTGCCCCTGCGGCGAGCGGCGCATGTTCAGCCCGCCATAGACGCGGAAGAACTCTCCCTTGTGGTCAAGCACATGGAATTTCTCCGGGTCGAACATCCGGGCGTTGGCCTTGTCGAAGATGAAGGCATCATCTTCCCACGTATCCCAAAGCGCCTGGACGATTTCCAGGCATTCGGAAGCCTTTTCATAACGCCTGTCATGTGGCGGCAGGCGGTCAAGCCCGAAGTTGCGTGCCGCGTAGTCATTGGCCGTGGTCACCACGTTCCATGCCGCGCGCCCGTGGCTGATATGGTCAAGCGACCCGAAAAGCCGGGCGATGTTATAAGGCTCGTAGAAGCTGGTGGAGGCGGTTGCGCCAAGGCCGATATGCTTGGTGGACCCGGCCAGCGCCGCCAGCAGCGTGATCGGTTCCATCATGTTCATGTAAAGTGGGGAGCGCGTCCAGAAATCAAGGTTTTCCGTGCGTGCGGCCGGTGTATCGGCCAGGAAGAAGAAATCCAGCTTGCCAGCTTCGGCCTGCTGGATGATGCGGCGGAAATAATCCACATCGGTGGCCGCATTGTCCTGCGCCGACGCCAGCAGCCAGGCTGCTGAATGATAACCATTGGCTTCAAAGAGACCACCAAGAACCATATGTTGGCCGGTCTGTTTCATTTTACAGCTTCCTTTATGACCAGGCACAGCAGGTTACCGCAGAAAGCCGGTGACTATTGTAATTGCCGGTGCCGTTACGAACAAGAAAAGAATGCGCGACGGCCGGAAGACGGTAAACCCTATTTTTTTTAACTCATTGGATCAATGCAGACTTGTTACGGGCAGGGATCATGCAGGAACGGATTTTCCATATCAGGTCCGCAAAAAATATTATTACTGCGTCGAAACGCAGGCATGTCAGGATCAGTATGGTTGTGTCTATGCCCTGATGCTGTTCATATAATTCCAGATGGGCAATCTTTCCTCCCGCGGTAGGCGCTCGGCCAGAGAGGACGTTTCATGATAGGTATGAATGTGGCAGGTTTCAGTATGTCACCTGATTCGCATAATAAAGATCAAATAAATTGCTGGACATCCGGCCTGGCACCGGACCCTTCCGCGCACAAACTGCAGGTACAGGGGCTGTACAAGGCCTACGGGCAGACGCTGGCGCTGGACCGGGTTGACCTGCATGTCGCGGCGGGGGAATTCGTGACCCTGCTGGGGCCGTCGGGTTCGGGCAAGAGCACGCTTCTGCAGCTGATCTGCGGGCTGACACCACCAAGCGGGGGCAAGCTGCTCATTGATGGCCGGGACCAGACCTTCGCCCCCCCGGCGCAGCGTGACATTGGCGTCGTGTTCCAGAATTACGCCCTGTTTCCCCATCTGTCCGTGGGTGAGAACGTGGCCTTCCCGCTGCGTATCCGCAAGGTGGACAGGGCTGCCATGGCCCGGCGGACCGAGGCGGCGCTGGAGATGGTCGGCCTGCATGGCTATGCCGCGCGCATGCCGGCGGAGCTTTCGGGCGGCCAGCAGCAGCGCGTGGCCCTGGCGCGGTGTCTGGTCTACCGTCCCTCGCTTATCCTGATGGATGAATCCTTTTCCGCGCTGGACCGCAACCTGCGGCTGGTCATGCAGGACGAGGTGCGGCGCATCCACCGTGAAACCGGAACGTCCTTCGTGTTCGTCACCCACGATCAGGAGGAAGCCATGACGATGTCCGACCGGATCTGTCTCATGAACCAGGGCCGGATCGAGCAGTTCGATACACCGCGCGCGCTGTATGCCACGCCGCGCACGGTTTTTGCCGCCAACTTCATCGGGGCATCCACCATCCTGCATGGCGTGGTGCGCGCGGGCGGGGTGCTGGCAACCGCAATGGGCGATATCCCGCTGCCGCATGCGTGTTCCGCCCCGGCGGGCACGAAGGGGGCCGTGGTGCTCCGCCCCGAGAACCTGGCGCTGGGCCCGGCACAGGATTCGGGTCTGGGCGGCACCGTGCAGGACGTGACGTTCAACGGTCCCGACCAGCGTGTCGTCTTCCGGCTGCGCAATGACGAATGCGTCATCATCCGCGCGCCCGTGGGCATGGCGCTGCATGCGGGCCAGCCGGGCAGCCTGCAGTGGGAGCCGGGCGACGGCCATTTCATTCCATGCTCCTGAGCCTGCATTCCAACGGTAAGGATCTGGATTATCCATGCTTCTGACGCGACGAGCGATGCTTGCCACTGGTGCGGCGGGGGGACTTCTGGGTGTGGCACGGCGGGCACGGGCGCAGGGGGTCTCGCACCTGACGGTGGCGGATGTGGGGGCCGAACCCTCGGTTGCCATGCGCCGGGCCTTCTATGAACCCTTCGAAAAGGAGACCGGCATCGCGATTACGGCGGTGCCCCATGCGGCGGACCCCGTTACGCAGTTCAAGCTCATGGTTGATGCCCGGTCCTATATCTGGGATGTCTGCATGCTCAATTCGGAGCATGTGGCCCGGCTGGACCGTGAGGGGCGGTATTTCGAACCCCTGAACATCGCACCGGCGGAAACGGCGGATTTTATCCCCGGCATGACCACGGATACATGGCTGGCCTTTTCCGTCTATGCGGTCATGATGGCGTGGCAGAACAGCCACTTCCCGCAGGGCGGGCCGCGGAACTGGCCCGAATTCTGGGATGTGAAGCGCTTTCCCGGTCGGCGCGGGCTGTGCCGCTCACCCGCCGCCACGATGGAACTGGCCCTGCTGGCCGATGGCGTGGCCCCCGATGCGCTGTACCCGCTGGATGTTGACCGCGCCTTCGCCTCCCTGGCCCGGCTGCGCGACAATGTTGCCATCTGGTGGGCCAGTGGTGCGCAGAACACCCTGTTGCTGGAAAGTGATGAAATCGACCTGTCCGATACATGGTCATCGCGCGCGCAGGCGGCACGGGCCAGCGGTGCCCCGATCACGCTGGTCTGGAACGGCCTGTATGTGGCCGATGGGTGGTCCGTTCCCATTGGCTGCCCGCGTGCGGATATTGCCCGCGCTTTCGTGCGGTACTGCATGCGGCCCGACCGGCAGGCGGTCTATGCCATCCATAGCACCAACGGGCCGACCAACAGGCGGGCCTTTGACTATATGCGGCCCGAAAACGCGGCGCTGCTGCCAACATCGCCAGACAATTTCAAGGGACTGACCGGGTTCAATGCACAATGGTGGGGCGAGAACAGCAAATGGGTTTCGGAACGTTTTGAAGAATTCCTGCTTGAATGAGGATGGAAAACGCCAATGAAAGCAATGCCTGAAAAGCTGTCCGCCCCCGGCCTGCCCATGGCAGGGTGGGGCAGGCGGCTTCTGCCCTATGCGCCTGTGCTGCCGGGCGTGCTGTTTCTGGCCGTGTTCCTGATCCTTCCCCTTGTGCAGACGGCATGGAGCAGCATTCACGATCCGGCCAGTGGCAGGCTCAGCCCGGTCGAATTCGTACGTGTGTTCCAGATCCCGGCCTATCGCCAGGTGCTGTGGAACACGGTGTGGGTCGGGCTGTGGTGCACGCTGTTCTCGGTTGGCATAGGCTACCCGGTTGCATTCTGGCTGGCCACGACATCGGAGCGGACGCGCCGGCGCGCGCTGTTCCTGATCATGGCGCCTTTCTGGACCAGTGTACTGGTCCGTAATTTCACATGGCTTGTCCTGCTGGGCCGGCATGGGCCGGTCGCGGGCTTCATGCGCATGGTCGGGCTGCACGGGGCGGACAGCCTTCTGTTCAACCGCCCGCTGCTGATTGTGGCCATGCTGTATGTGCTGCTGCCCATGGCCATCATTTCCATGCTGCCCGCGCATCGCAGCATAAGTCGGCAATGGCTGGATGCCGCATGTACCATGGGTGCCGGCTGGGCCGACCTGTTCTGGCGTGTCTACATGCCGCTGACCCTGCGGGGCACGGCGGCGGCGGCACTGCTTGTTTTCCTGTCGGCGCTTGGCTTTTTCATCACGCCCATGCTGCTGGGCGGGCGGCATGACGTCCTGCTGGGGGAGCTGATCATCCTTCAGATCGACCGTCTGCAGAACTGGAATTTCGGTAATGCGCTGGCGGTGATCATCGTGCTGGCTGGTGGAATTGCCATCCTGCTGACCAACTGGCTGTTCGATCTTTCCGGCACGGCGTCGCGCCGCGCCGCGGTTTCGCGCGCGCCGGTCATTCATGACCGGCTGGCCCGTATTTCGGCCGTCATTGGCAGCCTTGTCCCCCGCTTCCTGTGGCCGGAGCGCCATGGCGGGACGTGCCTTGCCGTGTTTGCCTGGTCGGTCATCGCTTTTCTTGGTGTTCCCCTGCTGGCCATCGTGCCGATGGCGTTCACGCGGGATTCCTTTCTGGTGTTTCCGCCGCATCTGGGCACGCTGCGCTGGTTCGTAACCTATTTCCATGATCCGTTATGGATTTCCGCCACCCTGCGTTCGCTCAGGATCGGGTTCGGGGCGGCAACGCTGGCCGTTGTACTGTCCGGGCTTGCGGCATTCGGCATCGCGCGCATGAAGGGACGGATGGCGGGTCTGGGAATCCTGGCCTTCATGGTGCCGCTGGCGGTGCCCCCCATTGTCATTGCCCTGGCACAGTTCGGCCTGTTTGCCCGCGTCTCCATGATCGCTACCGATAGCGCGATCATGCTGGGGCATACCGTGCTGTGCATGCCCATTGTCTTTACCATCCTTCTGGGTGGTTTCCGTTCCTATAACTGGCAGCTTAACCAGGCGGCGGCCACGCTGGGTGCAAGGATGCCGCAGATCCTGGGCCATGTGCTGCTTCCGCTGCTGCGTCCGGTTCTGGTTGCGGGGTTTGTGGCGGGGTTCCTGACGTCCTTTGATGAACTGACCATCGCGCTGTTTCTGGGGGGCGGGCTCAAGACCACGCTGCCCAAGCAGATGTGGGATGCCGTCCTGCTGGAGGTCAGTCCGCTGCTTGTCGCGGTATCGGTTGTCATGATGCTTCTCATAACGGTGCTGTTCGTGATCATGGAAAGCATGCAGCGCAACAGGGCGACGCCATAGGATGCATGCGGGCACAGTCGGCCGATAAAGACAGGATAAGGATTTCCGGGCGCCGTCCTTTCCGCAAGAAGGCGGCGTTTCCTTACATTTTTTCGGAACGGGCTGCCATCCGGGGACAGGGGCGGCCGGAAACCCCGCTACCGCCCGGCCGCATCATGTACGCGGCCTGCCGCGCGCCAGAAGGGTGCCTGGACGGGGAGGAATATGGCGGGGGCGGTCTCAGTTCGTGAAATCAGGGCCGACCATGCCGGGAATGTGGGAATCGGAGATACAGGTCATGCAGTGGTCTTCGAAGCTTTTGAGCAGCCGCGACTTGCGGACGCTGGCGGGCGTTGCAATGCCCATGACCATGGCACGCTGTTCCCCCGCAATGCGTAACCTGACGACCCGGCGGCCATCCAGCGCCAGATCCGAGCGTGGCCGGACATTGGCCAGCGTATAGCCGTAGCCATTGGCCACCATGGTCCGCACCACTTCCTGATGGGCGGAATATGAGTACATTTTCGGCTTCAGTTTCTCACGGAAGAACAGCGCCAGGAAATATTCACGGCTCAGTGGCAGGTCCAGCAGGATCAGTGGTTCCTGCGCCAGCTCGGCCAGCTCCACTTCCTGGCGTCCGGCCAGCGGATGGTCCTCGCTGACCAGCGCATGCGGGGCCAGGCTGGCCAGCGGCACGAAATCGATCCCCTCGGGGATCAGCAGGTCATAGGTGACCGCGATATCGATCTCGGCCCGTTTCAGCTTGTCCAGCAGCAGTTCGTGATTGGCCTCGAACTGACGGATTTCCGTTCCCGGATAGGCGGCCATGAAACTGTGGGCCAGTTCGGGCATGATCATGGGGGCCAGGGTGACCATGGAACCGACCGTAAGCGGGCCACGCACCTGGTCCGTTGCATCGGAGGCCGAGGTGTAAAGCCCCTCGGCCATCTGGATGATGCGCTTGGCCTCGGCCACCAGCTTGTGGCCCGCAGGGGTAAGGGAAAGCCCCTGTGCGTGATGGCGGACAAAAAGCTGGACGCCCAGCTCCTGCTCCAGATGGCTGATCGCGGTCGAGATGGAAGGCTGGGAGATCGACAATCGCTCGGAAGCATGCCGGATGGACCCTGCCTCACCCGCAGCGATGAAGTATTCAAGCTGACGCAATGTGTAGCGCATGGTGCCGTCTGCTCCGTCACGAGGTCGCAAATGAGGCGCGACATGAGAAAATTTAGCCACAAAATCTTCTCGTTGTCACCTGCCGCGCCTGTTTTTGCATCCAGGTCCGCCCGATCAGGCCGGGATACCGCCTGACGGGGCGCGGTAATCACCTCCCGCACCCCCTTCCCCGTCCGCGGACAGGGGACGCGGAAGGGGGCCATGCGCAGCGGGGGAGGAAAGGCGCCTTACGCCGCCACGGCCTTGCGGCCGGCGATATGATCGGCCAGGTAGTCCGCATCGTGCCACACGCCCCAGATGAAGGGTGACGCCCGGCGTGACAGTCCGGCCAGTCCCAGGAAATACAGCCCCGGGACCTTTGCCACGCCCCGTTCGTGAACCGGGGCGCCCGACGGGTCGAAGGCATCCACCTTCAGCCAGCGGGTAAAGTCGAGCGCATAGCCCGTGGCCCAGACAATGGAGGTGATGCCGGCCCTGGCCAGGTTGAGCCGCAGCAGCGGGTCGGTCACGCATTCCGGATCGGGTGCGATGATGCGGGCCTCGGGTTCCTCGGGCAGGTCAAGCCCTTCGCGCGCCACATAGGCATCGGCGGCGTCCAGCATCGCCAGGTAGTTGGCATCCCCCAGCGCGATGTTGCGGGCCAGGTCGGGTTCGAACGCCATTTCCCCATTGGCAAAGGACTGCGCGCGGCCGACCAGTGTCATGCCACGGCTGGTCAGTTCACGGAAGTCAACGGTATGGCCCCCATGGGCGCCACTGACCGCTATGGTGACATGGTCGGCCGAGGTATTGCTGGGCTTGGCGTCCCACATGCCCAGCACGCCCAGCCACCATACGAAGTCACGCCCGCGGTAGCGGCGGGGCGGCCGGTCATGGGGGCCGACCGAAAGGAAGACGCGACGGCCCGAGCGCATCAGTTCATCCGCGATCTGCGCCCCGGAGGAACCGGCGCCGATTACCAGCACGCCGCCTTCGGGCAGCTGGTCGGGATTGCGGTAGGAAAAGGAATGGATCTGGTTGAACCCGGCATCGTCCGGTACGATGGCGGGAATGACCGGGCGCTGGAAGGCACCGGTTGCCGCCACGACATTGGTCGCTTCGATGGTGCCGGTGGACGTTTCCGCAACGAAGCCGCTGCCATCGGGCTTCCTGTGCAGTGTCTTCACTTCCGTATCGCAACGGATGGGGGCTGAAATCTGTTGTGCGTAAGAAACGAAATAGTCCACGATGTTCTTGCGTGGCGCAAAACCGTCCGGGTCGACACCGGGGAAAGTCATGCCCGGGAACCTGTCGTGCCAGGCGGGGCCATTCGCCACAAGAGAATCCCATCGGCCACGCCAGCTTGAAGCAATCTGGCCTTTTTCAACGATCAGGTGAGACAGACCGCGTTTACCAAGGTGTTCACTCATCGCCAGTCCGGCCTGCCCGCCACCAATGATCAGTGTATCAACTTTTTCAACTGGCATTTTCGGCACTCTTTTCTAGCATTACATGAAAATCAGTAGGAAAGTCAGGGGTGTCCCAAATCTTTATTGTATTGATGATGATCCCGAAACAAGGATATCGTTCAGCGCTGATTAGCTTTTTCCTACGGCGGCACCGCGCAGGGGTGCCGGGCCGGGAAAACCGTTCCGTGGCGCATGTCCTGTCCGGCATGTTCCATGCTTTCGGGGGCGCCATCAACCGCAACCTGTGTGGTCATTGCCGTTTTTTTTACGCGGTTTTCTTCCGTTTCCGGCACAGACGGGCCGGGGCGTACGGTTCTGGTGGCCGCTATGTGATGGATATGCATGAATTTATCCGGTTTCCCGCGGCTGCCGGTGCCGGGCGCGTCAGATATTTTTATGACTTGCTTTAAAAAATAGTCATTGCTTGTCCGCAATGTAGACGTATGCTGTAAATCAAGTTTGCATCTGACTGCGAGAGTAGTCATCTCAAGACTGAACAGTTCCAGCCTGGAATCCATGATTATTTGTTATTTCAGGAGAATTGTCTGTATGAGTGAGAAATTGGCTGATTATCATAAAAAAGTATAATATGTTGAGGATAAGGTTCCTGCACAATAAAACTACTGGACGGGAATGTTGAAAATCACGATGCCTGATATTCTGATGGAAGGCATGGTAGTAAAACCCTGTCCTGAAAAAATGGATATGCCGCATCTCATGATCAGAGATTTTGACCGCCTGCCGTATCCGTATGCAAAAATACATTGCATATCCAAAACAACAACCTGAATGTCGGGAGTTTAGTGATGAAGAAACGGGCTGCTTTCTTTGCCGGTGTTTCGATGATATGTCTCACGACAAGTGCCTATGCCGCCGTGCAGTCGGGTAATTCGGGAAACAGCAAGCCTGTGCACAAGAGCAGTGGCGCAAGCCGGGCCAGCAAGGCCGAGATGCCGAAGGCACAGGAAGAAGCAATTGCCGTGAAGACGGTGCGGCATACGACCCATGCCGCAACGCAGGTGGTTTCGCGCAAGCAGATGGATGATGCCGTTGCGGGCACCAGCCCGTACATGATCCTTGCCAACACGCCGGGCGTCAACTTCACCACGGATGATGCACTTGGTCTTGATACCTGGGCGGCTTCGCTCTATGTGCGCGGGTTCAACAAATCCCAGATGGGCGTGACACTGGATGGCATCCCGCTGGGTGATCAGGGCTACCAGAAATATAACGGCCTCGATATCAACAGCGCGCTGACCCAGGACAATATCCAGAGCATGAGCGTATCCAAGGGCGGCGGTGCGGTGGACGTGCCGTCAACCACCACCCTTGGCGGTTCGATCCAGTTCGTGTCGCGTGATCCCAGCAAGAAGATGGGCGGTACCGTATCGCAGGTATTCGGCAGCTTTAACGCATTCCGTACCTTTGCCCGTTTTGACAGTGGCGAGCTGAACAAAAGCGGCACCCGGTTCTATGCATCCTACATGCGGATTGACAGCGGCAAGTGGAAAGGCGAGGGGACCCAGTTCCAGCAGCAGGTCAACTTCAAGCTATACCAGCCCATTGGTGAAGACAGCCATATCTCGGCCCTGTTCGACTGGTCCGACATGGAAATGTGGGGCTATGAAGACCTGAGTTTCAATGCGCTTGATACCCTTGGCCAGCGTGTCGATATCTATTATCCCGATTATGCCCGCGCCTACCGTGCGGCACAGGGACAGTTCAGCGGCGGCATAGGCAAGCTGAAGGACCCGCTGGACGGCGCATATTACGATGGCGGCACGACCGAACAGAACTTCCTGGGCGCCCTGACCCTGGACTTCAGCCTGGCCCGCAACCTGCGCTGGAAGACGGTTGGCTACGCGCATGCCGATTCAATGAACTCGTCCTATACCGATCCTTACGATCCCTCGCCCAACGGCAGTGCCCTGTCCGAACAGCTGTACCAGCCCAATCTCCGTCGCTTCGGTTTTACAAGCAACATCACGTACAACATTGCCCACAACAATATCGAGACGGGCATCTGGTACGAAAACAACGAATATACCAACGGGTATTTCCTGTACCAGGAACCTGTTCTGGGGCAGGGGTCTCCGCTCAAGGCGGTTGGGCCTTATACGACGTATGGACCGGCCTTCTACCACCCGTGGCAGAGCACCTATCACACCAATACGTTCCAGTTCCATCTGCAGGACACGTATTATGTGCGGCCCAACCTGTCCATCAATGTCGGCTTCCGGTCTTACCTGCAGACGACGGGCGGCGGTGCATCGTATAATAACGAGGCCGAAAGCGGCGTTGCCGAACTGCCGAGCGGCAGCCTGACAACGGCTGGGGCGTTCCTGCCGCATGTCGCGCTGGACTGGACCTTTGCCCGTCATCATGAGCTGTATTTCGACATGGCTGAAAACATGCGCGGCTACAATTATGGCGGTTACCAGAGCGGAAGCCTGCCCAGTGCGTGGCAGGCCCATGACCAGGCAACGTTCCAGGCCCTGAAAAAGACCATCAAGCCCGAAACGGACTGGGTCTATACACTGGGTTACCGTTATACATCGAAGCTGGTTTCGATCAGTGCCGACATATACCGTGCCAATTATTACAACCGCATGCAGTCCATTACTTCGGGAACACTTGTTGACCCGCACTCCATCGTGACCAACGTTGGCAGCATCAACCTGAACGGCGCGGATGCGGAAGTGGTCTTCACGCCGATCAGGCACCTCGCCATCTCGAACAGCATGAGCTATGCGCATTCGATCTATGGCAACGACCTGCAGTCGGGCGGCACGCTCTATGCCACCAAGGGCAAGCATACGGTTGCCTATCCTTCGTGGATGTACAAGGGGCGGCTGTCCTATTCCTACGGCAATGCCGAAGCCCATCTTGACGCCAACTACATGGGCAAGCGGTATTTCAGCTACACGAACGATACATCGGTGCCGGCCTACTGGCTGGTCAGCCTTGGCGCCCGCTATCGCTTCAAGAATGTGTGGCGTGCCCACAACCTGGTATTTGACTTCAACGTCTACAACCTGCTCAACCATTCCTATATCGCAACGATTGGTGAAGGCGGCTTCCCGCTTTCGGGCGACCGTCAGTCCATGCTGGCCGGTGAACCGCGTTCCTACTTCGGTTCCGTGAAGATGGATTTCTGACCGGCACTGCGCGGGGCCGTGCCCGGTACGGGCATGGCCTTCCGCCATGACGGACGCTGTCCCGCGGGCCATGTCGATACGTAATGTATCGGCATGGCCCTTGTCGTTGCGGCACCGGTGACGGGGCAGGGACCGCTACAGCAGTTTCATCACCTTGAGCAGCATCCATGTAATCATCATGAAGATGAAGCAGATGCCACCGGCCTCCACCGTGCCCATGGTGCCCGATGCCAGGAACATGCCGCCGGTATTCATGCCGAAGAAGCCGGTCACGAAGGTCGCGGGCAGCATGAGCGTGGTCACGATGGAAACGGTGTAAAGCCGCCGGTTGGTTTCTTCCGCCTGGCCCGATGCCAGTTCATCCTGCAGCGAGCGCGCACGGTCCTGCAGCGCCAGAAGGTCATCAAGGGCCGCGTGGATCTGGCGCTGGGAACGGTCGCGGATGTCGTCTTCCGCCCATTCGGGCAGTTCCAGGTCCTCGTTATGGAAAATGCGGTCAACGGGCGAGATCACGCGCCGCAGTTCGGTCGAGCGGCGGCGCACGCGTCCGATCAGCCCGCTTATGCGCCCGAAATCCGTGTGCTGGTCCAGGGTCAGCAGCAGGTCCTCGGCACGGTCAAGCTGGTCATCCAGCATGCCGATATTGCGCCGCACGGTATCGGCGAATTCAAGCAGGGTATGGTCCACCACCTCGGCGGGAGAATCCAGCGAATCGATGCGTTGCAGCGCGCGGTACACCACGCCCAGCGCGGGCACCGGCTGGCGGCGCGTGGTGATGAGCAGCGTGGGCAGGACCGCGAAGCGCCAGGCGGAAAGGTTCTTGTCATCTTCCGACATGGCATCGTCAAAGCCGGGCAGCGCGCCATAGACGATATCGCCTTCGGCTTCCACATTGGTGCCCCGGTCGGTACTGCCCAGGGCCAGGCGGACTTCCTCGGGCAGGCAGGGGATGGCCTGGATATGCGCACGGCTGGCGGTATGGACAATGTCGTAATGCAGCCAGACCCATGATCCCGGGTTTTCAGGGGGGCGGCCTTCCAGGGCATGGGCGATCTGCGTATCGCTCAGGCGTTGCGGGCGCTGGCCCGACTGGCAGGCAATGGCCCATACCAGTCCGTTGGAGACGGATGTGGTGGCAGGCAGCGGCAGGGGGGAGGCGCTATCCGCCATCGGGAAATCGGGGACGGTTTCCATCGCATATCCCTCCGTCATGCCGCAGCCCGGGCACTGCCGGCTCTGGCTGGTGGTGTTGTCTGGCCCAAACGAAACGGGCGGCCGGTGGCTGGTGGCCACACGTCCGCCCACCCGCGTTTCAGCCGGGCATTATTTCATCAGGTCGGGGGAAACCTTGCCGCCATTGGCCGCCAGCTTTGCCATGACCTGCTTGATCAGCCAGACATTCATGGAAGCGGAATCGTTCATGTCACCCGTGTAGTGCAGTTCCGTCGCCAGTTCCTTGCGCGCGGAAAGCGAGCTGTCCAGCCCCAGCAGCTTCATCAGGTCCACGATGGAGGTCTGCCAGTTCAGCTTTTCGGGGTTCTTGGCCGCCAGTGCGCCCAGCACCGCATCCACGTCAACCGGCTGTGCCGGGGCTGCCGCCGGTGTGGCGGGGGCGGCGGGTGCAGCGCTAGCGGCCGGGGCCGTGGTGGTGGCGGCCGGTGTGGCTGCCGCAGCGGTGTGGCTGCCAAAGATCTTGGACAGGATCGTACCGAAGATGCTCATGATATCTTTACTCCAGGGTCAGGTGTTCCCGGCGGGAAGCCGGGAACATCATGCACAGGTTAAGGTATTGCGCGGCGCTCAGTAACGATACAGGTCATTCTTGAACGGCCCGTTGACCGGAACGCCGATGTAATCGGCCTGCTGCTTCGACAGCCTGGACAGATGCGCGCCAACCTTTGCCAGATGCAGGAAGGCCACCTTCTCGTCCAGATGCTTGGGCAGGGTATAGACCTTGTTTTCGTATTTGTCCGCCGGTGCCTGCCACAGGTCGATCTGCGCCAGCGTCTGGTTGGTGAAGGATGCGGACATGACGAAGGAAGGGTGGCCCGTGGCGTTGCCCAGGTTCACCAGGCGGCCTTCGGACAGCACGATCAGGCGCTTGCCATCGGGGAAGACGACCTCATCCACCTGCGGCTTGATGTTTTCCCATTTGAAGTTGCGCAGCGCGTTGATCTGGATCTCGGAATCGAAATGCCCGATGTTGCACACGATGGCACGGTGCCGCATCTCACGCATGTGCTCAAGCGTGATGACATCCTCGTTTCCGGTCGCGGTCACGAAGATGTCGCCGCGCGGGGCGGCCTCTTCCATCGTCACGACCTCGTAGCCTTCCATCGCGGCCTGCAGGGCGCAGATGGGGTCGACCTCAGTCACCAGCACGCGGCAGCCCGCGTTGCGCAGCGATGCGGCGGACCCCTTGCCCACGTCACCATAACCGGCAACCACGGCCACCTTGCCCGCCATCATCACGTCGGTGCCACGGCGGATCGCGTCCACCAGGCTTTCACGGCAGCCGTACAGGTTGTCGAATTTCGACTTCGTGACACTGTCGTTCACGTTGATGGCCGGAACCTTCAGCAGGCCCTTCTTTTCCATCTCCCACAGGCGGTGCACGCCGGTCGTGGTCTCTTCGGAGATGCCGCGCACGTCATTGAGCATCGCGGGATATTTTTCATGCATCAGCGTCGTCAGGTCGCCGCCGTCATCAAGGATCATGTTCGGCGTCCAGCCGTCCGGCCCCTTGATGGTCTGTTCGATGCACCACCAGAACTCATCATCGGTCAGGCCCTTCCAGGCAAAGACCGGCACGCCCGTGGCCGCGATGGCCGCCGCCGCCTGGTCCTGGGTCGAGAAGATGTTGCACGATGACCAGCGCACCGTCGCACCCAGCGCCGTCAGCGTCTCGATCAGGACGGCGGTCTGGATCGTCATGTGCAGGCAGCCGGCGATGCGCGCGCCCTTCAGCGGCTTGGAAGCGCCGTATTCCTCACGGAGCGCCATGAGACCGGGCATTTCGCCTTCCGCGATGGAAATTTCCTTGCGGCCCCATTCGGCAAGCGAGATGTCCTTGACCTTGTAGTCCGTGGTGGTGGTCATTTTCTATCCTGATATTCGTTAATTCGACACGGGATATACCCGTTTGGGCCCGACTGATCCAGAGCGGGCGGCAGATGATGTTCACGCCATCGTGCGCGCCACGTCTTCCGCCTGCCGCAGGATGCGCAGGAAATTCTCCCCCCACAGGGCGGCAATCTGGCTGTTGTCATAGCCCCGGCCGCGCAGTTCCATCGTCAGGTTGCCGGACTGGGAGGCATCGGCCCAGCCGCGTATGCCGCCCCCGCCATCGAAATCGGACGAGATCCCGACATGTTCGATCCCGATTCGGTTTATCGCGTAGTCGATATGATCCACGAAGTCGGCCACCGTGACCGGGCGCATGTCGCGCACGTCACGCGGGCGCAGGAAGGCGTCCATCGCGGTGATGTGGATCACGCCGCCGCAGGCCTTCAGCGCGTCAAGCTGGCCGTCATCAAGGTTGCGGGGATGATCGCACAGCGCCCGCACGCAGGAATGGCTGGCAAAGACCGGCGCGCGCGACAGCTTTACCGCCTGCATCATCGTGCTGCGCGCGGTGTGGGAGACGTCCACCAGCATGCCCAGGCGGTTCATCTCGGCCACCGCGTCGCGCCCCAGCGCGGACAGGCCGCCATGCAGGCTTTCGGAATCATTGAGGTGGTGCATGGGCCGTGCCGAATCGGCCAGCTGGTTGTGGCCGTTATGGGTCAGCGTCATGTAGCGCGCGCCAAGGGCACGGAAGCGCGCGATGAGCGAAAGGTCCTCCCCCATCGCATAGCCGTTCTCCACCGCCGGAATGATGGCGATGTCCCCCGCCGCATGGGCCGCGCGCACCGCCGCCGCCGTATCGCATACCCGCACGCCGGGGTTCTCGCCCGTCCGGGCAATCACGGCCAGCATCTCCAGCGCCCGGGTGCTGGCGGCCGCGTGGCCCGCGTCGTCGCGCGCATCCTGCCCCACATAGGCCACAAGGCAGGCCGCCCCCAGCCCGCCCGCGCGCATGCGTGGCAGGTCCACCCGGCGCGAGGGCGCGCCGGTGCCAAAGTCATCCCGGTCGGGCCAGGGGATGTCCACATGGGTGTCGATGGTCAGGAGCGTGGGGTGGGGGGCGGCGTGCGGGGATGGATCGGTCATGGAGTCCCTCTCTGGATGGTGACAATGAACCACATGCACCCCAGTCCTGAAAACTGGGCATAAACCAAAACCGGCCCTGTATCGTTAGTCTGGCTACCGGCGACGCACGTCCAGCCCCGGTCCGGTTGCCAACCCGCCGCCTGCGCGCCGGGACACCCCACGGGATACCCCAGTGGCCGGGTGCGCCTGACGAAGGAACCACCATGACCACCATCCCCCTGCTTACCCTCAATGATGGACACCGCATTCCCGCCATGGGGTTCGGCACCTATCCGCTCGACAACCCGCAGGCCGAGGCCGCCGTGCGCGAGGCGCTGACGGCGGGCTACCGCCTGTTCGATACGGCATCGCGCTACGGCAACGAAAGCGGCGTCGGTACCGGGCTGGTCAGCTTTGACGTGGGGCGGGAGGATATTTTCGTCACCACCAAGCTGCGCGGCGCCGACCAGGGCTTTGACAGTACGCTGCGTGCGTTCGAGGCCAGCCTGGCACGGCTGAAGATGAGTTATGTCGACCTTTACCTGATCCACTGGCCACTGCCGCTAAAGGACCAGTATGTCGAAAGCTGGAAGGCCATGATCCGCCTGCGTGACGAGGGGCGGATCCGCTCGATCGGCGTGTCCAACTTCCTGCCCGAACACCTGCGGCGCCTGGTGGATGAGACCGGGGTGACCCCCGCCGTCAACCAGATCGAGATGCATGCGGATTTTGCGCAGGGGCCGCTGCTTGCCGTGCATGAGAAGCTGGGCATCCTGACCGGGGCCTGGAGCCCGCTGGGCCGGGGCAGACTGCTGGAAAACCCGGTGGTGCAGCGTATCGCCGCGCGGCATGGCAGGTCAGGCGCGCAGGTCCTGCTGCGCTGGATCATCGACCGTGGCGCGGTGCCCATTCCCAAAAGCGCGCATCCCGAGCGCATGCGCGCCAACCTGCACAGCTTTGATTTCCAGCTGACGGCGGATGACATGCGTGACCTCGCCACGCTGGACAGCCCCCACAACCGCACCGGCGGTGATCCCGCCACCTATGTGGAGGAATAACGCCACGCCACCATTCATGCCGGCCGCCCCGGCCGGGCGCAGGGCAGGATTGCACAAGCGCGGGCCGGGCTGTTATGGTGCGCCGCCCGTTTCCCCCGGGCGGGTGTACTGGCACGTCCGCCATGGGAACATGGGCGGCATGAGCGGGATCACGGCACCACATGGCACCAACCCAGGCAGCAGCGGCATCTGACGGCGGCGAAGCATCCGCCCCATCGCCTTCTTTTCCCTGCCGGCGCGCCGTGCGGTGGCTGGCGCTGGGGCTGGCGGGCATGCTGGCCGCCTGTGCCAGCAATGGCCCTCACGAAATGAGTGAGGAGCAGATGATCCACGAGGCCGATTCCTACCGTGCCCGTGCCCATACCAGCTACGCCCCGCCCGGACCGCCGGAAGACCCGTGGGGGCCTTACATTACCGAGGCCTCGCAGCGTTTCGACGTGCCGGACATCTGGATACGGCAGGTCATGCAGCGCGAGTCGGGGGGGCAGCTTTACCGCAACGGGGAATTCGTCACCTCGCTGCCGGGCGCCATGGGCCTCATGCAGCTCATGCCGCCGACCTATGATGAAATGCGTGCCCGCTACAACCTCGGTTCCGATGCGTTCGAGCCGCATGACAACATCATCGCCGGTACCGCCTATATCCGCGAAATGTATGACATCTACGGCTCCCCCGGCTTCCTGGCCGCATATAACAGCGGGCCGGGACGGCTGGATGACTTCCTTGACCGCTATCATACCCTGCCCAAGGAAACGCGGGACTACGTGGCGTCCATCGGGCCAAAAATCGCGGGGACGTCGCCCGTCAACCGCTCCCAGGCCGACCTGCTGATCGAGGCCCGTGCCCTGGCCCGCGCCCAGGCCGCGCAGAACAGCCGCGGCGGGCACAGCCGGGGCCGCCAGCTTCTGGCCGCCGTGCCGGGTGGCACGGCATCCGATGCCCCGTCGCCCGAGGCCGCGGCCGTACGGGCGGCATGGAGCGCGCGTGAGGAAAGCGGCGTTGTGCCCATGACCGCCGCTGGAACGCGGCCGGGCGTCATCAGCATGGCGTCCCGCCATGACTGGGTGGTGCAGGTGGGGGCCTATGGTTCCGAAGGGCAGGCACAGCACGCGGCGGGGCTGGCGCGGGCCAGGGTTTCGGCCAGCGGGGTGCATACCCAGGTTGCAAGCGTTGCGTCGCATCGCGGTCATGTCTATCGTGCAAGGCTGACCGGCCTGTCGCACGAGGCTGCCGAACAGGTCTGCCAGCGGATGGGCAATGCGGGCTGCCAGGTCCTGCCGCCCGCCACATGACGGCCCGGTCACGGGACCGCAGAGACCCTGTTGTCAGGGTGTGAGGGAGCATGAGGTATTTTTACAGGCGTTCACGCTGGTCCCTGCCGGGGCTGTGCCTGCCGCTGGTGGGCATCATGGCCTTTGCGGGATTCGTGTGCTTTTCCCCCGCGCGCGCGGCACTGCCCGTAGGCAGCCAGGCGCCCCTGTTCAACGCACAGGCCACGCGCAATGGCAGCGAGTTCAGCTTCCATCTGGCCGATGCCCTGCGGCAGGGGCCGGTGGTCCTGTATTTCTATCCCGCCGCCTTTACCCGTGGCTGCACCATCGAAGCCCATGAATTCGCCGATGCGATGGACCAGTACAAGGCGCTGGGGGCCTCGGTCATCGGCATATCCACCGATGACATGCCAACGCTGGACCGTTTTTCCGTAAGCGAGGGGCATGGCCGCTTCCCCGTCGCGGCCGACCCGCAGGGCCAGATCGCGCGGATGTATGACAGCCGCCTGCCGCTGCTCAACCGCGCCAGCCGCACATCCTATGTCATCGCGCCCGATGGCAAGGTGATCTATGCCTACAGCGCGCTCTCCCCCAGCGGCCATGTCAGCAAGACCCTGGATGCGCTGCGCCAGTGGCATGCGGCGCAGGGCAGCGCCAGCCCGGTTTCCCTGCCACCCGCGGCAAAATAGGCCGGCCGCCCCTTTGTGTTTGACTTGGGGGCGGGGGGCGCTATTGACTGGTCCCCCGTCATCTGCGGGGGAGAAGCCGGTGGAAACCCGGCACGGTCGCGCCACTGTATAGCGCATGCGTGCATGCGGAAGTCAGACCTCTCCTGCGGATCAGGCTACCATTCCGTTACGGGACGCGCTTTCCCGACAGGAGATCTGAACCATGTCCCATCCTTTCATTCCGGCCCGCCGGGGCGTGGCCTGATGGCCGGCCGCCTTCTGCTGCGTGGCATGCTGGCGGGCATTCTTGCCGCCTGCCTTGCCTTCCTTTTCGCCCGTGTGTTTGGTGAACCGCAGGTCAATCTGGCCATTGCCTTTGAATCCGCCCTGGATGCGGCGGCCGGCGAGGCGCCGGAGCCGGAACTGGTCAGCCGTGGGGTGCAGGCTTCCATCGGCATGCTGACCGCCGCCGCCACGTATGGCGCGGCCTATGGCGGGCTGTTCGCGCTTGTGTTCGCCGCCGCCTACGGGCGGCTGGGCCGGTTTTCGCCGCGTATGCTGGCCCTGCTGCTGGCGGGGGCGGGGTTCCTGGCCGTGGTACTGGTGCCTGACCTGAAATACCCGGCCAATCCGCCCGCCGTGGGCCAGCCCGAAACCATCGGCATGCGGACCGCCACCTATTTCGAGATGATCATCTTCTCGCTATGCGCGCTGACGCTGGCGGTACTGGCGGGCCGCAGAGGGGCGCGGCACTGGGGCAACTGGGGGGGCGCACTGTGTGGCGCGGCCCTTTTTGTGGTGCTGGTGGCCGTATTGCAGGCGGTGCTGCCCGATTTCAATGAAGTGCCGGACAATTTCCCCGCCACCGTGCTGTGGCGCTTCCGCGAGGCGGCGCTGGGCATGCAGCTTGTGCTGTGGGGCAGCCTGGGGCTGCTGTTTGGCATCATGGCCGACCGGCTGCTGGCACGGTCGCCCGTGCGCTATGGCTGAGTAGCGGCCTTTGCCCCGGCATCCCGGCTGTCCGTGCCATCGGTTGCGGCGGGTGGTGGCGGGGCATCGTCGCGCATGACCCTGTCCCATACCGCGCGCAGGCGGGCATCCATGCCGTCATCCGGTGTGGGGTAGGGGTGGCTGGCCGCGAGATAGGTGGCCTGCTGGTCCCAGTGCAGGGCAGCGCGGGTCGCCTCGTCCAGCGGTGCGCGGGTGGAGGCGGGCATGCCCCAGTAGCATGAGGACGTGGCAAGCCGCGCCTGGGCTGCGGGGGTGCGCAGATACTGCGCGAACGCCACCGCCAGCGCCTTGCGCTGGGAAGCCGCGGCAATCGAGATGCCATGCAGCCACCGCATCGCCCCCTGCCGGGGCACCGTAAAGGTCAGGTCCGGGTGCCGCGGGTCGGTCGGGCTGCTTCCGGCCTGTGCGGGGGTGCCGCCTTCGCCCACGCCCGCCGTGGTCCATGCGCCGCCACCCACCACGATATCCACCTGCCCATCGGCCAGTGCCTGCTGCACGGTGGCGATATCGCCCACGATCGGGGCGCTGGCGCGCAGGGTGGCAAGCTTTGCCTGCAGCGCGGGCAGGTCGGCTGGGTTCAGCCGCGCGGGGTCCAGTCCCAGCGCCAGGGCGATGTAGGACAGTACGGGCAGATAGCTGTCATAGATGGCAATGCGCCCGTGGTAGCGGGGCTGCCAGATGGCGTTGATGTCCTCCATGTCGGTGGCACTGACGCGCGCGCGATTGAAGGCCACGGCGTTGAAGCCGTATTTTTCCGGCACGGCATACAGCCGCCCGCCATATGATCCGGTAGCCGGGTCGCCGATGGCGGGCGCCGTGCCGTTATCGGGAAAATCAGCCGGGTCCAGCGGCATGAGCAGCCCGGCTTCAGCCAGCTGCGGGGCTGCCGTCTCCTCCATGATCACCACATCCCAGTCCGCTGCCTGCGCCTGGCGCAGGATGGCGCGGGTGGCATCGGTGCTGTCGATGTCCTTGAAGTGCACGCGCACCCTGTTGGCCTGTTCAAAGGGGCCAAGCAGTTCCGGGTCTTCATGGTCGCACCAGGTCAGCACGTTCAGCACATCGTCCGCCGCCCGGGCGGCAGGAAGCGGGAGCATGGCCAGGACCATGAAGGCGGTAGTGGCGGCAAGCGCGCCACGACGGCTGCATGCGGACATGAAAAGGCAACTCCTGCAGGGATTTACCCTCCAGCATGGACGTGTCTGGATGCAAGGTCCAGTAAGGATGGGTGACGAAGGGTGTAAAAAACCATGGCCCCCGGGCCCCTGATCCGGCGCCCCTGATGCCCGTACCGGCCGTTACCGGGGCCGGGCCGGGGCGTTGCGCGCATGACACGCCAGCCTTCCGCCCCGGCTGCTCCATATTGTCGCACGCCATGATGAAGGGCTATGGATAGGCGCATGATCGCCGATTTCATCCGCCGTTTGACCCGGCGCCGTTCTCCACCGCCTGTCCAGTCCCGGTCTGCGTTGCGTGCCTCCCGGCAGGTGATTGCCCCCGAAGCCGGTTCGGAAGCGGCCCGTGCGGTTGCAACCGTCACGGTCGTGCCCTCGGGGCGGCTGCGCGCTTATGCCCGTACCGCGCGTGGGGTGGGCAGGCTCGCGGCCATTACCGTATGGGTGCCGCTTTCGGTCGGGTTCGAGGCCGTGCTGCTGCTGGTGCCCGGTACCGCCAAGATCCGGTGGACGCGCATGGTATGGGGCGGGCTGTGCCTGCTGCTGTCGCTGCGCATCCGCGTGGTGGGCCGCAGGGCGGGCGGCGTGGGCGGCCGCAAGGCGCGCCAGCGGGGCGAGCGGCCCGTCATCTACGTCTCCAACCATTCCACCTGGCTGGACGTGCCGGTGCTGGGTACGGTCCTGCCATCGAATTTCGTGGCCAAGGGCGATATCGAGGGCTGGCCCATCATGGGGCTGGTCTCGCGCATCGGGCGGACCATATTCGTCAGCCGCCAGCGCAGTACGACCGGGCGCGAACGCGACGAAATGCTGCACCGGCTGATGGTGGAGGGTGACAACCTGATCCTGTTCCCCGAAGGGACGTCATCGGACGGGTCCCGCGTACTGCCCTTCCTGTCGGCCTTTTTCGCCATTGCCAAGCCGCCCCGCCTGCCGCCGGGCAAGGCCCCGGCGGAGCCGGAAAGCGAAGCCGCCGCCATTGCCGCCCGCCCCGGCATGACGCCGCTGATCCAGCCCATATCGGTCGTGTACGACCAGTTGGAGGGCCTGCCGGTCAACCGGGCGCGCAGGCCGGTCTTTGCCTGGTACGGGGACATGGATCTGGGCCCGCATGTATGGCAGCTGCTCCGCTGGCGGTCGATGCGTGCCACGGTCCTGCTGCATCCCGCCCTTGATCCCGATGATTTCCCCAGCCGCAAGGCACTGGCGCAGGCCACCTGGCGGGCCGTGGCCGCGGGGGCGGCCGGACTGCGCCAGAACGAGCCCCAGCCCGAAAGCGAAACCGCCTATGCCTGCCGCCCGCTGGCCGGCATGCTGCCGCAGGATCTGGAACGGCGTGGCGACTGAGGGGTTTGTGTCAAGATTGAGGCATGTCATGTTCCCCCTGCCCGGTGCATACTATGCTTGGATGCAAACCCGCAGGTCCGTAATGCCTGTGGCCGGGCCAGGCCGGTTTTCAGGCCGCCATGGCGCCGGGACCATGCCTGGCAACGCCAGCAACAGTGATCTCACATGGTGCGGGCTGCCGTGCCGATGCTCTGGAGTCTACGGTGGATCAGCCGAAAATTAGTGCCGATGTCCTGCTTTCTGCCATGGAGCAGGCCATTGATCCCATGGTCGTGATTGATGAGCACAACAGGATTATCCTTTTCAATGCCGCCGCCGAGCGCATATGGGGCCTGCCGCGCGCGCAGGTTCTGGGCGAAAATGTAAGCTGCCTTGTGCCCGTGGCGGAACGTGCGCAGCATGACAGCTACATCGACCGCAACCGCGAGACCGGGATCGGCCGGATTGTCGGCACCTCGCGGGAGGTGGAGTTCAGGCGCGCCAATGGCGAATATGTGTGCGGGGAACTGTCCATCTCCCGCGTGCAGCTGGCTGATTCGCACAAGATCTACTACATCGCCGTGATGAAGGACGTGACGGAGCAGAGCCGTCAGCGCAAGATCCTGATCCTGCAGAACGACGTGCTCCAGGCGCTGGCATCCGACCTGACCATACAGGAAGTGGGCGACCTGCTGTGCCGCCGGGTGGATGGTTTCGTGCCCGGCGGGGTGGCGGCGGTCCTGCTGCTTGACCGTTCGCGGCGCAGGCTGTCCATCGCGGCATCACCCGGCATGCCCAACCGCTACCGCACGGCGCTGGACAGCATGGAACTCAGCGCCGAGCAGGTCGAGACACTGCGCACGGCACCCGACAGCAGCAACAAGGTGGTGTGGGATGGCTATTCCTCGCTGGCCCGTTCGCTGGGGCTGGAGCGGTGCTGTTCCTCGGCCATCATCTCGCGCACCGGTCAGGTCATGGGCATCTTCGCCCTCTACCTGCGGGGCGATGATACCGACCTGGCATGGCCGCAGCGCGTGGTTTCCACCTCCATGCCGTTCTGCGCGCTGGCGATCGAACAGAACGAGACACGGCAGCATATTGCCCAGCTTTCCAATTTCGACAGCCTGACCGGGCTGCTCAACCGCACCTCGCTGCATAATGTCATCGAGCGCCTGATCATGCGGGGCGGGGACAGCCAGTTTTCGCTGTTCATGGTTGATATCGACCGGTTCCGCGATATCAATGACGCGCTGGGCCATGTGAATGCCGACCGTTTCCTGATCGAGATCGGGCGCCGCATCCGTGGGCTGGTCAATGATGAATACATCGTCAGCCGTTCGGGCGGGGACGAGTTCATCATCATCGTGCCCGACTGCTCGCACGCCAGGGCCGAGCAGTTTGCCGAAAAGCTGATCAATGCCATCGCCAGGCCGCTGCAGGTGGGGGAGAACACCCTGACCATCTCGTGCTGTGTCGGCATCAGTACCTTCCCCGAAAACGGGCCGGACAGTGAATCCCTGCTCAGCCTGGCCGATGCCGCGGCCCGGCAGGCAAAGGGGGACGGGCGCGGTCTCTACCGCTTTGCGGGCCATGAGAAGAACCAGGTGGCGCAGGAACGGCTCATGCTGGGTTCGGCGCTGCGGGATTCGCTGTCGAAGGGCATGCTGAACCTGCACTACCAGCCGCAGGTGGAAACCATGACCGGCGGCCTGTATGGGGTGGAGGCCCTGTCCCGGTGGCACCATCCGACGTTGGGTAACATCTATCCCTCCCGCTTCATTGCGGTGGCGGAGGAAACCGGACAGATCGAGGCCATCGGCCGGTGGTCCCTGCAGGAAGCGTGCAGCCAGATGGTCAGGTGGGATCGTGATGGCGTGCATGTGCCGACCGTTGCGGTCAACCTGTCGGCCGTGCATTTCCGCAACCGCTCGCTGCCTGAATACATTGCCAACCTGCTTGGCCAGCACGGCCTGACGCCGGACCGGCTGACGGTGGAGATTACCGAAAGCGTGATGATGGACAGCAGCAGCGAGACCGAAGAGGTGCTGCACGCCATACGCAGGCTTGATGTGGGGCTGTCGATGGATGATTTCGGCACCGGCTATTCCAGCCTGTCACGCCTGACGCGCCTGCCGCTGACCGAAATCAAGATCGACCGCAGCTTCATCAATGATTTCGAGCACGATACCAATGCCCAGGCCGTGACCATGGCGGTGATCGGCATCGGTTCGCGGCTGGGCATGACGGTCGTGACCGAAGGGGTCGAGACCGAGCAGCAGTGGCGGCTGCTTGAGGAATTGCATTGTGACGTGATGCAGGGCTATCTGTTTGCTAGGCCGCTTCCCCCTGCCGAACTGGAAAAATGGTTCCGTGAGCGCCAGGCCCGCGGTTCCTTCGTCATTCCCTCGGCATGATGGGGGGAGGGATGTCATGGCCGGCAGGCGCAGGCATGCCGTGTGCGGCAGGCTGGCCGCCGGGGCGGTTTGACTTTATGAAATACCCTAGTTTGCTTTTTATTATTGTTTCCAGGCGGGAAAATGGCATTGCAACATGATGATCGGCTGCGGGCCCTGACGCATCAGGATGCGGATTTCTGGGCTGATCTGGTTGACAGTGTCCTGATCGTCGCGATTACCGACAGTGCAGGGGTCATCACATATGTCAATGACCGCTTCTGCGAGATCAGCCAGTACTCGCGTGAGGAACTGATCGGCTCCACGCACCGTATTGTCAATTCCGGCTATCATGACGCGGATTTCTTCCGGGACCTGTACCGCACCATCCAGTCGGGCCAGCTGTGGCAGGGCAATATCTGCAATCGGGCGAAGGATGGTTCGCTGTACTGGGTGGCCACCACCATCATTCCCAAGCTGGACCGCGCGGGCGTGATCCAGGGCTATGTCGCCAGCCGTTTCGAGATTACCGAACTCATGAACACCCGTGACCGGCTGTGCGAACTGGCGGAAACGGATACCCTGACCGGCCTGCTCAACCGTGGTGGCTTCAACACCGCGCTGGCCGATGAACTGGCGCGCTGCCGCGAGCCGGGCAGTACCGGCCAGCCCGCCCCCGCGCTGGCCATGTTCGACCTTGATGGCTTCAAGCAGATCAATGACGTGCACGGCCACCATGCGGGGGACATCGTGCTGCGCGCCATTGCCTCGCGCCTGATCGAACTGACCCATCCCGATGACCCGGTCAGCCGGCTGGGAGGCGATGAGTTTGCCGTCATCCTGCACCGCACGCTTGAGGATATCTCGCTGGAGCGGTACATGGACCGCCTTCAGGCCATTCTGGAACGGCCCATCGATATCGAGACGGTCACGGTCAGCGTGGCGGGCAGTATTGGCGCAGTCCTGCTGGATGGCACCGATACGATCGAGGATGTGCAGAAAAACGCCGACATGGCGATGTACGCCGCCAAGCGTGCCGGTGGCAAGCAGTCCCAGATGTTTACCCGCAAGCTGCGTGAACGCGCCCAGGCGCGTGTTTCCATCCTGAGCGAGGCACGATGCGGGGTGGAGCGCAACCAGTTCGAGGTCTATTACCAGCCCATCCTGAACTGCCATACGCTGAAGGTGGACCAGATCGAGGCGCTGCTGCGCTGGCAGCACCCCGAACGCGGGCTGCTGGCGGCGGAAGACTTTTCCGACGTGTTTACCGATGCGGGGCTGGCGCAGGCCATGGGGCCGCGCATGATCGAGGCGTTCCGCCATGACGTACACATGTGGAACAGCAACGGCCACCCGCAGCGCCAGCTTGCCATCAATCTGTCGCGCATGGACCTGATCCGCGATGACTACCAGCGCGAGCTGGAAGAATCACTCAGGCGGTTCAACATGCAGCCCGAGAACTTCGTGCTGGAAGTGACGGAAGCGATGCTGCATGGCCGCCGGGCCGACCAGGGCATCCGCAACCTGCGTGAACTGGCGCGCTCGGGCTTCCGCATAGCACTCGATAATTTTGGCAAGGGCATTACCGTGCTCAACCACCTGCGTGAACTGCCGTTCTCGCAGGTCAAGATCGACCAGAGCATGGTGGCCGGCATCGTGGGCAATCCCGATGCCTGCATGGTCCTGTCCAGCCTGATCGAGATGGGGCAGGGCTTCAGGATGGAGGTGACGGTTGAAGGGGTGGAAAACCGTGAGCAGTTCGATCTGGTCATGCAGATGAAGCCCGAGCGGATACAGGGTTTCTACATTTCATCCGCCCTGTCACCGCAGGATATACTGGTCATGCCGGAACATTTTGACAGGGAAGCCCGTTCGTGACCGATGCCTCCCGCATCATCCCCGCGCGTATCGGGGATGACCTGCCCCGGATTGATGTGATCGGTCTGGCCAACACGCGCCGCATCATGCATGCCGAGCGTCATAATGATGGCGGGCGTATGCCCATGTTCATCCCGACGGCCGCGTGGACGGCATTGCTGGAACGGCACTGCATGGGGGAAGCCACGGCCGCCCGGCCCCGGCTGGCCCCGTCGCGCGTCATGGAGGGGCTGGAGCGCGCCCTTGGCCGGATCATGACCCAGATTATCCGTCATGACGTGGAACATGACGAACCGCTCCATCCGGTTTATGGCGTGACATCCGACCTGTTTGACAGCCATGAGGCGCCGGTGGATATCCGCATGGTGGTGGACCGTACCACCGGCGTTGCCTGCATGCTGGCGGGGCCACCCGCGGATATCGCGGCCCTCGGGCTGGATGCCGCGGGGCAGGATAAAAAATAACAAAGGTCCCGGATGCCGCCTTTTTTCAAAAAGACGGCATTCTCCGATGCTTTTTGAAAAAAGCGTCACCAGAAACTTATTTATGATTTGCGGACTATACGGCGGGCAGACCTGCGTGCCGACGCGCGCATGACAGCCTGATCCGGTAACCGTTCATGTCTGTATCATCAGCCTTCCCACGCCACATGGGCCGTATCAGGAAAACCGGACGAACAGGATATCAAGGGAAATCATGGTGCTGCTGGACAGGATTGAACTGTCGACCTCTCCCTTACCAAGGGAGTGCTCTACCACTGAGCTACAGCAGCACTGTATGCGCGCTTCCTAACTTTTCCTGGCCCGGCTGACAACCCCCTTTTCTCATGTTTTGGAAAATTGGGATGTCAGGCCGGGGGTGGGGAAAGTCAGTCGTCGCGGTGGATGCGCTCCATGCGTTCGTGGCGTTCCTGCGCCTCGATCGACAGGGTGGCGATGGGGCGGGCTTCCAGCCGCTTCAGGCCGATCGGCTCGCCCGTTTCCTCGCAATAGCCATAGGTGCCCGCTTCGATACGCAGCAGCGCCTGGTTGATCTTGGAAATCAGCTTGCGTGCCCGGTCACGGGTGCGCAGTTCAAGCGCACGGTCGGTCTCGACACTGGCGCGGTCGGTAATATCCGCTTCGTGAATGCCACCTTCGGACAGGCTGGCAAGTGTTTCATCCGCTTCCTTAAGAAGATCCGCTCGCCATTTCAGCAGCTTGAGGCGGAAATATTCCACCTGCTGCGGATTCATGAATTCCTCATCATCCGAAGGGCGATAATCGGGGGGCAATGTAATCATGATGACTGGTCCCTGCGCCGTGGTTCCCCGTGGCGGGTAGGGTCCAGCCAGTGGGGAACGGGGCGGCTTATACTAGCATGGCGCACGCACGCCAAGCTTTTAACGCGGTTTTCAGGCAGGCTGATGCGCGGGGGTGGCAGTGGCAGCGGCCTGCGGCATCGTGGCGGGCGTGCCGGTTGCGGACCGGGACGTGGAGGCCGTGCCCCGTTTCGCGCGGGGAGGCGCTTCGGGATAGGTGGTCTCCCACCCGCCACCCAGCGCATTGTACAGCCGCACCAGATTGCCCGATATGGTGGCGGTGCTGGTGGTCAGGTCGGATTCAGCCCCCAGATACTGGCGCTGCGTGTCCAGCACGGTCAGATAGGTCACCATGCCGTTGCGGTACTGGTCCTGCGCCAGCTGGAGCGCATGGTGGCTGGCCTCCACGCGGCGGGCCAGTTCGTCATGGCGGCGCTGTTCATCGGTATAGGCGGTCAGGGCGTTATCCACGTCATGCCACGCGCCCAGCACGGTCTTCTGGTAATTGATGGCCGCTTCCTTCTGTGCGGCCTTGCGCAGTTCAAGCTGGCCACGCAGGCGCCCGCCCTGGAACAGCGGCAGCGTGATGGACGGGCCGACATTCCATGCCTTGGCATTCCAGAACCCGAGGTCGCGGAAGGAGAGGGATTCAAAGCCGAATCCCGCATTGATGGTCACGCGCGGGTAAAATTCGGCCACGGCCTCGCCCACCTGGGCAATGGCGGCGTGCAGGCTGGCTTCTGCACGGCGGATATCGGGGCGGCGGCGCGCCAGTTCGGAGGGCACGCCCACCGGCACGCGCGGTGGCACGGGCGGAATGGCCGCTGCCGTCAGCAGTTCATCGGACAGCGCGCGGGGCGGTTCACCCATCAGCAGGCTCAGCGCATTGACCTGCAGGACAAGCTGCTGCTCAAGCTGGGGGATCTGCGCCAGCGTGCTTTCATACTGGGCGCGGGCCTGTTCCACTTCCAGGTTGCTGGCCAGCCCCTTGGTGTAGCGCTGCTGGTTCAGGTCCAGCATGGATTTCGCTACGTCGCGGTTTTCCATGACAATGCGCAGCTGTTCCTGCGTGTTGCGCAGGTCCATGTAATCCCGCGCTACTTCCGACTGGCGGGAGATCAGCATGCCGCGCCGGGCTTCGTTCACGGCCTGGGTGTTGGCGGCGGCGGCTTCGTATTCACGGCGCACGCGACCCCACAGGTCCAGCTCCCATGTGGCATCCACGCTGTCGCGCCACTGGTTGAACAGGGGGATCTTGGCTTCCCCCGGTGTGGGCGCGAACTGGGAGAAGCCGGGGGTGTTGGCCAGCTGCGGGTCGCTTTCCACGTCGGTCACGATACGCTGCAGCATCTTGGTGCTGTACTGCTGGCGGGCATAGGAACCGCTGGCTGACAGGCCGGGATAGCGCTCGGCGCCGGCAATGCGCAGTTCCGCGCGGCTCTGGGCCATGCGGTAGGCATAGGCGCGCACATCCAGGTTATCGGTGGCCACGCGCTGTTCAAGTCTGGTCAGTTCGGCATCATGGAACAGGGTCCACCATGCGGTATCGGGGTCATCCTGTGTGGTCTGGCTTGCAACCTGCGCGGGGCTGTTCGTGCCATCGGGGGCGATACGGGCCGGGCCGCCGTACTGCTTGGGCGCCCACGGCGTGGGCTTGTGGAAATTCGGGCCAACCGCGCACCCGGCGGTCATGACCGACAACCCAACCACCGCCGTGCGCCATGAAATTCCCCTACCTGCCAACGCGGCCCCCTGTCGTGCCTGAAACGGTTAATATAAATCTGTATTCCAGTGCATGGTTTCGCTACCATGGCTGAAATGACCGATCAGTTCGGTCAGTCCCCTAGCCTATCGGCTTTCCGCACGGGGTCAATCGAAAGTACGCACCGATTACTGGGAGCAGGATGATTTCAATGGGTACCACGGCAGACCGGCCACGCCAGGCACAGGCGGAAGATTGCGTGCCTTCGGGGGCTTCCGCCGCCAAACGCGCGCAGATACTGGCTGGTGCCGCGCGGGTTTTTGCCGAACATGGGTACGAAGGGGCCAGCATGTCGGGCATTGCGCGCGATGCCGGGGTATCCAAGGGTACGCTGTACAATTATTTCGACAGCAAGGCCACGCTGTTCTCCGCCTTTGTGGAACAGTGCGCGTGCGAGAAGATGCCCCTTCTGTTCAGCCGGATAGACGAGGGGGCGAACCTTACGGAATCGCTCGACCATCTGGCGGTGGCCATGATCCGCCTGCTTACCTCGCCGCTGTCGCTCATGCTCAACCGCATCATCATCTCGGAGGCCGGCAATTTCCCCGCCCTGGCGGAGACCTTCTGGAAGCATGGCCCGCAGAAGGCCATCAACATCCTGTCCGCATGGCTCATGCAGCATAATGACGCGGGCGTGCTGAACATTCCCGACCCCGTTTTCGCGGCGGAGCAGTTCTACGCGCTGTGCCAGACGCGCATCGCGGCACGCGCGCGCATGCAGTTGCCGGTCAACACGGACGAGGCACATATCATCTTCATCGCCCGGTCCGCTGTCAGGACATTCCTGAACGCCTATATGCGCGAAGCCCCGCGCCTGCCGCCGCTTGTCATGGACACGGCGGCCGACTGAAAGGCCATTTTCAGAAGCCATCCGTGAAATGGCCTGAAAATAACAGGAAAGTGTTGGGGAAGCGTTTTTCAGGGAGTTTTGAAAAATGCCATATTCAGAATTTTTATTGTTACGTATTCGCAACCTGTTTTAGAACAGCATTTACATCCCGTCATTGGACGGGGCGAGCGTGTTGCCTGTCCGGTTCTGGTTATCCGCATCCTGCATGGTCATGCCGCCCGGTCATGTCCGGTTGCCATACGTAAAGACATTCCGGATTCCTGGTAGATGTGACCAGACTATGCCGGTCAGCCTTGGGGTGTGTTGCGTAAATGCAACATAACGCGAGGGCTGAGCGACAGGCTGCTTTTTTAGATTGTTATGTTATATTGTACCAAATAATGCTGCGCTTCCCGAAATCATTTTTCTGGATGTGAGCCCGCCCCGCCATGATGCGCCTATGGTTTTCCGCCCGTCCCCATTCACCGGCCATGCTTCTGGCCATGACCATTCTGACCCCCCTTGCCAGTGCGATGGGCCAGGAGCCGGTGCTGTCCGCCGCTGCCGCCAGCAGCACCGCCACGACGGGGGAAAAGGATGTAACCCGTCCGTCTTCCGCGCCCGAGACCATGACCGTCACCGCACGGCTTGACCGCGCGCGGATGCAGCTCCAGCCCTCCACGGGGGCCACGGTGCATGCCTTCAGCCGCAGGGCGCTGGAAACCATTCCGGGCGGTGACAACGCGGGACTGAACAGCGTGCTGCTGCAAGCCCCCGGTGTGGCACAGGACAGTTACGGCCAGATCCATGTGCGCGGTGACCATAACGAGGTGCAGTTCCGCCTGGATGGCGTGCAGCTGCCCGAAGGCATGAACGTGTTCGGTCAGACCCTCATGACCCGCTTTGCCGACAACCTGTCCCTTTCCACCGGCGCGCTGCCGGTGCAGTACGGCTTCCTGCAGGCGGCGGTGGTGGACATCACCACCAAGAACGGGACGACCAACAAGGGCGGCAACGTGTCGATCTATGGTGGCGCGCGCGACTACTTCTTTCCTTCCGCCCAGTATGGGGGGCAGTATGGAAAGTGGGATTACTTCTTTACCGCCGATTACGTGCATGACCGGGTAGGGATCGAGAATACGACCGCCTCCTTCAATGCGCCGCATGACCTGAGCAACCAGTACCACTTCCTGGGGCACCTGCGGTACACGGTGGATGAAAACACGCGGATCAGCCTGATTGCCGGGGTATCGAACGCCGAGTACCAGCTACCCAACAATGGCGGCCAGCCGCTGTTTGACCAGAACTACACCGCACTCCTGCCCAATGCGCCAGGCAGTGGCGACCTGAACGAGCACCAGAAGGAAATCACGGATTTCGCCATCCTGTCGCTCCAGAAGGAGATCGGTGCGTTCTCGCTCCAGACCTCGGTCTTCTCGCGCTACAGCAGCCTTGGCTACAGCCCTGATCCCAATCTGGGGGACCTGGCTTATATGGGCATAAGCCAGCATGCCGAACGGTCGGTCATGTCCACCGGCACGCAGAGCGACGTGACCTGGCGGGTGCGCCCCGACCATACCATCCGCTTCGGCTTCCAGGTCTTTGCCGAACGCAACATCACCAAGGCGGACGCCACGGTGTTCGATGCCAATGACCAGATGATCAACATCCATACGGGCAATGGCCGCACGGGCGATATCTATGGCCTGTATGTGCAGGATGAATGGCGGCCGCTGCGCAATGTCACGGTCAATTACGGCCTGCGCTTTGATGGCGTGGGTGAATACACCAACGAGCACCAGCTCAGCCCGCGCATCAATGTGGTATGGCGCGCATGGAAAGGCGGCGTGCTGCATGCGGGATATTCACGCTATTTCACGCCGCCGCCGTTCGAGGTGGTGGGGGGGACCGACCTGCAGCAGTTTGCCAATACGTCCGGTGCCGCGGCATCAAATGGCAGCAGTACGGTCAAGTCCGAGCGTGATCATTATTTCGATGCCGGGATCGAGCAGACCATCCTGCCCGGCTGGCGCGTGTCGTTCGATGCCTATTACAAGCTGGCGCATAACCTGATTGATGAAGGGCAGTTCGGGGCACCGATCATCCTGTCCGGCTTCAATTACCGGCGGGGACAGGTCAATGGCTACGAATTCTCGACCTCCTATGATCGCGGGCCGCTTTCGCTCTATGGCAATTTCGCGTGGTCGCGCGCCATCGGCAAGGACATTACAAGCGCGCAGTTCAATTTCGCCGCCGATGACCTGGCCTATATCAGCCAGCACTGGATCCATCTGGATCATGACCAGCGCTGGACCGCCTCGGCCGGGGGGGCCTACACATTCTTCCATCGCACCGGGCACCCGACGCGCCTTTCGGCCACCATGGTGTATGGCAGCGGGCTGCGGCAGGATTCGGATGTGCCCAATGGCGGGGTGATCCCGCAATACGCCACCTTCAACATGTCGGTCGTGCAGTCCTTTCGTGACCTGTTCCATTCCCGTTTCCTGCGGACCACGCAGTTGCGGCTGGATGTGACCAACCTGTTCGATCACCCCTACATGCTGCGCAGCGGCACGGGCATTGGCGTGGGCGCACCGCAATACGGGCTGCGCCGCACGATCCTGACCGGGATCTCGCAGTCTTTCTGACCGGCCGTGCAGGCCAGCAGGGCCGTTGCGGGTAAAGCATGGTCCAGAACGCTTCAGGGGATGCCGTCTTTTCCGGGAAGGCGGCATTCCTTTCCGCTTCCATGCCGGTTTGCATTGCCCTGACGGCAGGGTGGGGCAGGCTGTTTTCCCGGACCGGCAGCGTCATGCCAAGGGCGCCGGTATAAAAAAAGGGCGGCCCCCTGGGCCGCCCCTGGTCATGTCGCCCGTCAGGGCAGGGGGTCAGGAATTGATCCGTTCGCCATGCAGGCTCATGTCCAGACCTTCCATTTCCTCATCCCGGCTGACACGCAGCCCGATGGTCAGGTCAATGGCCTTGAGCAGGATGAAGCTGATCACCGCGCACCAGATGATGGTCACGCCCACGGATTCCGCCTGCGCCACCAACTGGTGGAAGGAGCCGACCACGCCCTCGGGGCTGGCATCGGTGGCGGAAAGCGGGCCATAGGCGAATACGCCGGTCAGCAGCGCGCCCACAATACCGCCAATGCCATGCACGCCAAAGGCATCAAGGCTGTCATCATAGCCCATCATGTGCTTGAGCCCCGTAGCCCCCCAGAAGCAGATCACACCGGCCAGCAGCCCGATCACCAGCGCGCCACCGGGCAGCACGAAGCCAGCCGCAGGCGTAATGGCCACCAGTCCCGCCACGGCACCGGAGATGATGCCCAGCACGGTCGGCTTGCCGGTCTTCATCCATTCGGCGCACATCCACGATACGCCAGCGGCGGCGGCGGCAATCTGGGTGGTGGCCATGGCCATGCCCGCACGGCCGTTCGCCCCCCCGGCCGAACCCGCGTTGAAGCCGAACCAGCCCACCCACAGCAGCGAGGCACCGATGACGGCATAGGTCAGGTTGTAGGGGGAGAGGTCTTCCTCCCCATATCCCTTGCGGCGGCCCAGCACCAGGGCGGCGACCAGACCGGCAATACCGGCATTGATATGCACGACCGTGCCACCGGCAAAGTCGATCGCGCCGATCTGGCCCGCAACCCAGCCACCCGGCCCCCACACCCAGTGGGCCACCGGCACATAGACCAGCAGGCCCCACAGGATGGTGAACACGCACATGGCGCTGAACTTCATGCGTTCGGCAAAGGCGCCGGTGATCAGGGCGGGCGTGATGATGGCGAACGTCATCTGGAACGTCATCCACACGCTTTCGGGAATGGTCATGGCGGTTGCGGCGTCAGTGCCCGCGGCCATGGTGAAGGGCACGTCGGCACCCTTGCTGATTCCCGCGCCCATGCCGTTGAGCATGACACGCGACAGGCCACCGATGAAGGAATTGCCCGATGTGAAGGTCAGGCTGTAGCCCAGCACCATCCACACAACCGTCATGATGCAGCATATGCTGAAGGACTGCATGAGCGTGGCCAGCACGTTCTTCTTGCGGACCATGCCGCCATAGAACAGGGCCAGGCCCGGAATGGTCATCAGCAGCACGAGTGCCGTGCTGACCAGCATCCATGCGGTATCGCCCGTGTCGATCGCGGGGGGGGCGGCATCAGCCGCCATGGCGGGCAGGCCGCGCAGGGACACGGCGGTTACGGCTGCGGCCAGCCCCGCATGGCGTCCGATCTTGCCAATCTTTGTGATCACAGCGCGTTTTCTCCGGTTTCCTGTGTCCTGATACGTATTGCCTGTTGCAGGTCCAGAACAAAAATCTTGCCATCTCCGATCTTGCCGGTGCACGCGGCGCTCTGGATCACCTCCACCACCTTGTCGCACTGGGTGGCGGGCACCGCGATCTCGAGCTTGATCTTGGGCAGGAACTGGATGTTGTATTCAGCGCCACGATAGATTTCGGTCTGGCCTTTCTGGCGGCCATATCCCTTCACTTCGGTGGCCGTCAGGGCATCCACCCCGATGGAGTGCAATCCCTCGCGCACCTCATCCAGCTTGAATGGCTTGATGATGGCAATGACAAATTTCATTTCGTTCCCTTCCTGCCCTGCCCCTGGAAATTCATTTAGCTGCCTCTGTTCCGTAAAGGCAACCATATCTGTAAACAATATGAACTGGCTACTGTCTTTACGCCGCAGTTTCATACCCCGGGGCAGGTGTGGCCATTGTGCATGCCCCGCCACCCGCTCCCGGAGCAGGGCATGACAGGGGGCAGGTGCGTTGTCGATATCATATCGTAATGAACAATGCAGCACTTCCCGTTCCGGTCTTTCGCATGCTGCCGGCCCCGCCGCCCGCATGGGCCGGGGGCGTGTGTCACCTGTCCGGTTCCGTGTCCATGCATCCCTGCAAAGTCGGCTTGCGCCCGATCCCCGATCCGGCCTACCTCATAACGTCATGTCCGCACCCGCTTCCTCCCCTTCCGCTTCCGTGTCCCATACGCCGTGGCCGGTCATGGCCGTCGCGGTCGTGGTGACGGGCATCCTGTCGGGACTGGGGGGAACGGTGCTGTCGCTGCTGCTGCACATGATCCAGCACCTGGCTTACGGCTACGGCCAGCCGGGCGGCCCGCATACGTTTGTGCAGGGGGTCAGTGCCGCCCCCGCGTGGCGGCGGATGGCCGCACTGTGCGCGGCGGGCGTGGTGGCGGGTGTGGGCTGGTGGGCGCTGGGGCGTTTCGGCAGGCCGCTGGTCAGCATTGGCGGGGCCGTGGGCAAAACGGAGCTGGGGCGGCCGATGCCGCCGCTCTCCACCCTTGTGCACCTGCTGCTGCAGATCGTGACCGTGGCCCTGGGTTCCCCGCTGGGGCGTGAGGTGGCGCCGCGTGAACTGGGTGCCGTGCTGGCCACCGGCACGGGCCGCATGCTGGGGCTGGTGGCGGCCGACCGGCGCATCATCATCGCGTGTGGGGCGGGGGCCGGGCTTGCGGCGGTGTACAATGTGCCGCTGGGTGGTGCGCTGTTCATACTGGAAGTGCTGCTGGGCACCATGGGCCAGCGCGCGGTGCTGTGCGCGATGGGGGCCTCGGCCATCGGGGCATGCGTGCCATGGGCGGTGCTGGGTAATGTGCACCAGTATGAAACCGGGGCCATGGCGGTGACCATGCCCGTGGTACTGTGGGCACTGTGCGCGGGGCCGGTTGTCGGCATTGCGGCGCATATGGCCAGGCGCGTGATGGCTGTCGTGCAGAACCGGGCGGCGACGGGGGTGTCGCGTATCGGCTGGTGTCTGGTGGTGTTTCCGCTGCTGGGGGTGGCGACCTGTTTCTATCCGCAGCTGCCGGGCAACGGGCGCGGGCCGATGCAGCTGGCACTGGCCGCCCAGATGGGGGTGCAGCTGGCCGCGGTGGTGCTGGTGCTCAAATTCGTGGCGATCATGGGGGCGGTGCGGGCCGGCGCGGCCGGTGGCCTGCTGACCCCCAGCCTGGCCATGGGGGCACTGCTTTCCACCGTGCTGGCGGGGGTGTGGAACCTGTTCCTGCCGCCGGTTGCCATGGGTACGGTGGCGCTGCTGGGGGGCATTGCCTTTCTGGGCACGTTCATGTCCATGCCGCTTACGGCCATTGCCCTTGGCATCGAATTCACGCAGCTGGGGCATGACATGTGGGTACCCGTCCTGCTGGCTTCGGCCAGTGCGCTGCTGGGCTTGCGGGTCTGCGCGCGTGTGGACGGCGCACCGGCCCCCACGCTGCGGCCTGCGGCACCGGGCAGCATGTCGGCACGCTCCTGACCCGGCGGGTGGACGGAAAAAGGCGGCACCGTTGCCGATGCCGCCTTATCCTGAGGACAGTCGCATATCTGCTATAACGAACCGTCAGCCCCCTTCATTCCATGCGGGCGTGTCCCGGCGCAATGGGCGCGTGCTCACGTTTGGATGACTTCACGCCATCGTGCCCCGATGGCCTATTTCTCGGCAAAGGGGTCGAAGTCGCCATCGTTTTCACGCACGCTCCACCAGCCCCTGTTCCACTGTTCATAGGCGGGCAGCGTTTCGTCGAACGGGTTTTCGATCAGTGGCTCGCCCTTGGTGGCGGCAGCCTTGCCCTGATCGAAGGCGCTGGTCGTGGTCTGGTCGGTCATGTGCGGTTCCTGTCCTGTCTGCCTGTGCTGGTGCAGGCTTACACCATGCGCCGCAGGCCCGCAGCCCCACCGGGGGGAAGGGGGTAATGCGCTGGACGCAGGTGTTCAGGCCGTGGTGCCATAGGTCATGCCGCGATCGCGCAGCCAGCGGCGGTAGGCGACCGACATGCGGTCCGCCATGGTCGGGATTTCGGCCCCGGCGGAAAGCGGCAGCCGTCGCGGGCGCTGGTTTTCCAGTATGATGCGATCCTGCAGGAAGATGGTCTGCTGGAACTCCACCAGGTCGGCCAGGGGGGATGCCTCGTCTATCAGGAACATCACCGGATGCGCCCGCGCGCATTCCTGCGTCATGGGCTGGACGAACAGGGCGATCACGTCAAAGCGTCCGGGCCGGGCGGGACAGGTCTTGTACAGAAGCGTCACAAACGGGCCTGCCACGCGGTACAGGTATTCGGTATCGATCCCGTCGGTGGCGGACAGGGCGGCCTGTGGCTGGTAGAAATGGCAGTCCGTGGCCCAGATCTCGTTGCCGCCTTCACGCAGTTCTATGGTGTAGCGGGCGACTTCCGTGTCCGGCTCGGCCCCCAGGATGTTGGTGTGCACGAAGGGGAAATGCGCCATGTCGAGAAAATTCTCGACGATACGCGGCGCGGAGGTGCGCACCGTGAACACCCCGCAATCCACCAGCCTGCGGTCCGGTTCCAGCGCTTCGTCAATGGCGGGAATATCACCCGCAGGGGTGCCGGGGCAGGTCCACAGGCAGCCATGGCGCGCCCGCACGGGCAGCAGGCGCTTTTGGGTTACGTCACAGGCGAATGGCCTGCCCTGCGCGTCATGGCCGAAGGTGATGGGCCGGTCCAGCAGCATGGTGTCGGTCGGCATGCTGCGCAGTTGCGAAAGGGGACTGATGACATGCCATTGGTCCATAACGGTTTCATCGGGGGGAGTGATCTGTGTCATTGCCCGGTTCCTGCCTGCGGTATGCCATGGCGCGTCATGGTATTGCGTGAAAGAATACGGGCCATTGTGCGCCACCCACGGGGCGGTATGCAATGATCCGGGCCGGATGAAGGGAAAAAGGCGCAACAGATGGAAAGATGGCATCCGGTCAGTGTCCTGTCCGACCTGCACCGTGGGGAGGTCGCGGGTGTGCGGATTGACGGGCACGAGGTCGTGCTGTGGCGTGAGGACACGGACAGCGCCACCCTGCATGCGTGGGAGGACCGCTGCCCCCATCGCGGCATGCGGCTGAGTTTTGGCTTCGTGCGCGAGGGCGCGCTGGGCTGCCTGTATCATGGCTGGCAGTTTGGCGGCACGGCGCGGTGCAGGCTGATCCCGGCCCACCCCAACGTGCGCGTGCCCGCCGCCATCCAGGTGCGTACCCATATGGTGCGTGAACATGCGGGCCTTGCCTGGGTTGGCATGGACGGTGCGGGGGCTTTTCCCGCCACCATGCCGGTACCATGGCCGGTGGTGCAGCCGGTGCGCAGCGTGCATGTGTCCGCCGGGGCCGGGCTGCTGCGCCATGCGCTGGGCATGCACGCGGATGTGGCCATGACATGGCGCGGCCCGGTCGGGCTTGCGGTGCATGCGCCGGTGGCGGGGCAGGCCATGCTGCATGTGGTGCGGGCGCGGGATGCGCAGGCCCCGTCCCCGCTGGTGCTGTCACGCTGGGCGGAGCGGCTGCGCGACGGGGTGGAAGGCGGGGGTGACACCACCCGGATCATGGGGGAACTGGCATGAGCGACGCACTGGTCCTGCATGACTGGACGCCGGATGTGCGCTGTTATGCCGTCCGCCTTGGCCTGTCGCTTATGGGGCTGCCCTTTGCCACGCGCGCGGTGGACATGGACCTGGCGCCCGGGCAGCGCCCCGCGGGGCTGGAATCCGGCCTCTGCCCGCCCGTGCTGCAGGCGGGCAGGACGCGGTTGTCGCGCCCGTGCACGATCCTGCTGTTTGCCGCCCGCCAGCCCGGCGTGGCCCCCACATGGCTTGACCCCGTGCAGGGATGGGCGGTCATGGACTGGCTGGATTTTGGTGCGACCGCGCTTGATACGCTGGCCACGCTGCGTACGGCCGCCTTTGGCACCACGCTGCCGGTCCTGCCCGGCACGGCCCCGCTTGAAGCCCTCCTGCGCCGGATGGAAGACCACATGGCCGCCCGCGCCCTGGCGGGGGAGGCATGGTTCGCAGCGCCCGCGCCCAGCATTGCCGATGTGGTGCTGTTCGTGGTGTTCGCGCTTTCGGCCGATCTGGGGGTGGAGCGTGACACCTGTCCCGCCCTGCGGCGCTGGGCGCGCGGGCTGCGGCGCCTGCCGGGTTTTGTCGTCATGCCCGGTGTGCCGGATTATGCCTGACGGCCGTGACACATACGCTTACATGTTTGGATACATGACCCTTCGCATGCGTTATGGGATAGGGAATCTGGACCGGGCGCAGGCCCGCCAGCCGCGTTTTGCATCTGTTAAGTATTATAGGGAAGAATAATAAACATGAACGTAAAGCTGTTTGCACCCCGCCGCGCGGCGGTGGCCCTGGCTGCCGTCGTGGCGGGAGGTGTTGCCGCACTGTCCGCGCCGTCCCGGCCCGCCCTGGCGCAGGCCCCGGTGATCGTGGGCAACCAGACGGCCACCGCCATTGTGGAAAGCGTGGACCACGACGCGGGCATGATCCTGCTGCGTGACAAGGCGGGCAATCTGGATACCGTGCGCGTCGATCCCGACCTGCGCGCCAAGCTGCCGGTCCTGCACCCCGGTGACAAGATTGGCCTGCGCATCGTCCGCACCATTGATGCCGCCATCGCGCCGCCGGGTTCCCCCCTGCCCGAATCGACCGAGAATGCCGCCGGCACCCGCACCGGCCCGCACCCGCATGGCATGATGGTTTCCTTCAAGCGTGAGCGTGTGAAGGTGACGGGCGTCGATACCACCCGCAACCAGGTGGTCTTTGTCGATCCCGATGACATCACCCGCGTCGTGCTGGTCCGCCAGAAGGCAATGCAGGAATTCCTCAAGACCCTCAAGCCGGGCGATGAGGTGGACACCACCGTGATGGATGCGGTGTCGTTCTCGGTACTCAGCCAGCTTCCGGCCTGACGGCGGCCAGCGGCGGCCGGTGGGCGGCGGGATAGTCCTCCGCCCATTGCAGCGGCCCGCGCTGGTCCAGGAAGCCGGGAATGTCGCGGATGATCCGCCCGGCCTGTTCCAGACAGGCCATGGCCTCGACCTGGGCCGGGGGGCGCTGCGTGATCGCATCGGGCGGGCACAGCATGCCGGCCGCGCGGATCAGGGCGGCTGCGGTCAGCAGCGGGTTGTGTGCCAGTTCGGCAAACGTGTCCAGCGCATCGTAAATGGCCGTGCGCTGGGCATTGTCTATATCCGGGCTGGTGGCGATGCTGCGGATGCGCTCGACCAGCCGCCCCAGTGACAGGGTGGCCAGCGCCGCATCGATATACTGGTGTATGACGGCAGGCCTGGCGAAGAAGGACAGCCGCATGGCCAGCCGGATCACCTTCTGTAGCTGCAGGTTCTCCCATACCAGCCATTCCGTGCCCTGCCTGCGGCCCGACAGCGCCAGCCTGCGCAGGCTGCGCGTGAGCGAGGTGACAAGCCGGGCCGCGTCCAGCCGGTGGTTGGGCGGCAGGATGACCCGGAACGACAGCACCAGCATGATGCAGCCCATAAGCAGTGCCATCCATCCGTTGAACAGGCCGATGTCATTATAATAATGGATCGGGTTGTTCACCTGCAGCATCACGGTGGCAAACACGCCGTAGCCAAACGCGCCAATGCCGAATTTGGGGTGGAACTGCAACCATACCCCCGGCAGCAGCATGATGCACAGCGACAGCCATAGCAGCGGATAGCCATCGATCTGCGGCAGCAGGTAGATATGGCACAGAAGCCCCGCCGGCACACCCAGCGCCGTGCCCGTGGCCATGAGCCCCGCCGCCCGTGAGGCGGAGGGCAGGGTGGACAGCAGGCTGGCCGCCGCCACCACGTACAGCATCATGGTCGGTCCCGCCGTCCAGTGCAGAACATACCAGATCAGGGCGGTCAGCAGGGTGATCGTGGCGCCGCGTGCGCCGTTGCGCAGGGCCGTGGGCCATTCCAGATAGGGTTGCAGCCGCAGCCTGCGCCCCGCGCTGCCGCGGCGTGACAGGTCAAGCAGCGCGGTTTCGATCTGGCCCACCAGGTCCTGTATGTCATCAAGGAACAGCAGCGACTGGGGGGAAATGCTCTGCCGCGCGCGGGCAATCATGGCGTCACGCGTCAGGCGGATGCGTGCGCAGCCTTCCGGCCAGGCGGATTCCAGCGTGCGGCCTTCGGTCAGGTCCATGAGGTGGCGCAGCATGGCCACGATCTCGCCATGCACCGCGCGGTCCTGCGCGGTGTCCGGCGCCGTGATGGTATGCGGGTGATAGGACGCCACGATGCCCGAAAGCCGCGCCAGCCCCGCGCGGATCTCGCGCTGGCGCACGCTTATGTCATAATTGTCGGTCGCGGCATATTCCACCGCATCCGACAGGCGGCCGATCCGCGCCAGCATGGCGGCACGGCTGTCATGGAAGTCGGACGGCAGGGCGCGGAACGTGGTGGCGGGTGGTCCCTCCGCGCCGGGGGCCGCGACATCCGCATACCCCTGGTGGAAGGCCAGGATATAGCTGACCGTGTCACGGAACAGGGCATGGATCTGGGTGAACAGCGTATCCGACCGGCGTGGGGAGGTCACCATGAAGACCGTGGCCGTGGTCACGATGCCCACCACCACGGCGGAAAGCCGTGACATGGCGCTGAGGAAGATGCCGTCCGGGTCCCCGAAGGCGGGGGCCGAGATGATGACGATGGTATACCCCGTCAGCACGGCGGCATAGGCACGGAACAGCCGCAGGAAGGTGGCAGCCATGCAGGCCAGCCCCACCACGAACGACAGCCCCATGAAATACAGCACCGGCGACTGTACGAACACCGCCATCAGCCCCACGCTGATGGCAGCACCGATAATGGTGCCGATTACACGCCACACGCTTTTGGAAACCAGTGCGCCCACGGTGGGGTTGGCCACGATCATGACCGTGGTGACCGAACTCATGGGGGACTGGAGCTGGAAGGCAAAGGCCAGGAACAGCGCAATGCCGACCGAAAGCAGCGCCCGCGCGCTGAAGGCCGCCGTGGTGCGCGTGGCGGCCCACTGGGTATCGCTGGCGAAACGGCGCATGAAGCTGGACAACATCTGGGTGCGGACTCCCGGCTGCGGCATGGGCGCTTCCTGATAACGCATGCCGCGCGAAGATAAAGGGGGCTGGGCCTGCAATGTATTGTATGACAATTAATGCCATGTCAATTATATTGGCGGGACAGGCATTGCCAGGCAGCGCGCGGCTGCCGGGCAGCCATCGCATAAAGGGGTCATGATCCGCCGCCCGCTCTCATGCTATCGGGCAGGGGCGGGTCCTGGCGCGGCCCGGTGGTACCAGCAGGGGATGAGCATGACCGGACGTTCACCATTGCCCGATATCAAGGGCGCGGGTTTCGAGGATATGAGGATGACCTTCCTCACCATGCGGCTGGCCAATACGTGGCGGCTCGTGCTGGACCGTGCCCTGCGGGCGGAGGGGATGAGCATGGCCATGATGCGTCCGCTCGCCTACCTGATGATGCTGCCCGACGGGATCAGCCAGCGCACCCTGGCCCAGTCCATGAATACCGACAGTTCGGCCCTGGTGCGCGTGCTGGACCTGCTGGAAGGCGAGGGACTGGTCGAGCGCCATCCCGACCATGATGACCGGCGTGCCAAGAACCTGGTCCTGACCGCGCGTGGCCGGCGCAAGTGCGAGACCTTTCACGCCACCTGCGCGGCCATAGAGGCCCGCGTGCTGCGCGGCCAGCCACCCGAGCATGTTCAGGCCATGATGCGGGTGCTGGCCGGGGTGCTGGGGCGGGCCGAAGCCGTGATGGAGGAAGGCGACGCAACGCCGTGTGCCGGGCAGGCGCTGTAAATGACCTGCATCAGTTCGTATCCTCCCGCACTGGTATAGGACGGGATCATGAAGAGGCCCGCGGGGCGGGCGTAACTGTGCATGATGTATTGTTCCGGCCCCGTGCCGGCCTGTGCGTCGGGCAGGGAGAAGCATGCGGTATGAAGTGGCGTGATGTGGCGGTCGGTGCCGGTGTGGCCGTGGTTGCGGTGGGGTGTGGCGCAGGGTGGTACGTGGTCCAGCACCACGACGAACTGCCGCCGGGGCTTGCGCGCGCCAACGGGCGGCTGGAACTGGCCCGCATTGATGTGGCGGTGAAGTATCCCGGCCGGATCACGGCACTGGAATTTCACGAAGGGGACGTGGTTGCCGCAGGCCAGGTCCTGGCGCGCGAGGATGATGCCAGCACGCAGGCCAGCCTGGACGCCGCCCGCGCCCAGCTTCTGGCGGCACAGGCCAATGTGGCCCGCGCGGGGGCGGAGCGGGATGCGCGGCAGGCAACGCTGCATCTGGCCCGGCTTGACCTTGAGCATGCCAGCACCATGTTCCGCCAGCATCTGGTATCGGATATGGAACTGTCCCAGCACCAGACCGGTCTGGACACCGCCACGGCGGGCGCTGAGGCGGCTGCGCGCGCGGTCGATGCGGCGGTTGCTGCCGAACAGGCGGCCCGCGCGCAGGTGGCCCAGGCCCGGTCCGCCGAGGATGACATGACCATCCGCGCCCCCGTCGCGGGCCGGATCGAATACCGGATCGTGGAACAGGGGGCCGTCCTGCCCGGCGGCGGGCGCGTCGCCTCGCTGCTGGACCCGACCGACATGTACCTGACCATCTTCTATCCCTCGCTGCAGGCAGGCCAGCTGCATGTGGGGGACCAGGCGCGCATCACGCTGGACGCGCTGCACCAGCAGGTGATTCCGGCCACGATTTCCTTCGTCTCGCCCGAGGCGCAGTTCACCCCCAAATATGTCGAGACCACGACCGAGCGTGACAAGCTGGTCTATCGCGTCAAGCTGCGCATCGATCCCGCCACCGCCCGGCGTTACGGCAGCGTGCTCAAGGCGGGCATGACGGGTGATGGCTACGTCCGCACCGATCCCGCCGCCCGCTGGCCCGCGGCGCTTGATGTGGCCGATGCCCCGCAATGACCGGGCAGGCGCCGCATAACGCCCGGTCGGCCCCGCCGCCGGGCATTGCCATTACGGGGGTCACGCACCGCTACGGCGCGGTCACGGCGCTGGATGACGTGACGCTGGACCTGCCGGCGGGAACCACCATCGGCCTTGTCGGGCCGGACGGGGTGGGTAAGTCCACCCTGCTGGGACTGATCGCGGGCGTGCGCAGGTTGCAGTCGGGCACGGTGCGGGTGCTGGGGGCGGATATGGGAGACCGCCACGCGCGTGAGGGGTTCCTGCCGCGCACCGCCTTCATGCCGCAGGGGCTGGGGCGCAATCTGTACCCCACCCTGTCGGTATGGGAAAACATCGACTTCTTTGCCCGCCTGTTCGGCATGGATGCCCGCGCGCGTGACGCCCGCATCCAGCGCCTGCTGGACGCCACGGGCCTTGCCCCCTTTCCCGACCGGGCGGCGGGCCACCTGTCTGGTGGCATGAAGCAGAAGGTCAGCCTGTGCTGCGCGCTGGTGCATGATCCGGACCTGCTGATCCTTGATGAACCGACAACCGGCGTTGACCCGCTGTCGCGCCAGCAGTTCTGGACGCTGGTGGACCAGCTGCGCGCCGAACGCCCGTCCATGACGGTCATCGTCTCGACCGCGTATATGGAGGAGGCGGAACGCTTTTCGTGGCTGGTGGCCATGGACAGCGGCCGGGTGCTGGTCAGTGACCGCACGCAGCATGTGCTTGAGCGCACGCATACGAAATCGCTGGAAGAGGCGTATATCGCGCTCCTGCCCGCAGGCCGGCGCCCGCAGGAGGGTGGCCTTGCCATCCCCCCCTATACCAACCCCGGCGGCCCGCCCGCGATCGAGGCACGGCACCTGACCCGCCGCTTCGGCAGCTTCACGGCGGTGAGTGATGTCAGCTTTACCATAAGCCGGGGCGAGATCTTCGGCTTCCTTGGCTCCAACGGCTGCGGCAAGTCCACCACCATGAAGATGCTGACCGGCCTGCTGGATGTGACCAGCGGCACGGCGGAACTGTTTGGCGAGCAGATCACGGCGGGCGACATGAAGACCCGCATGCGGATCGGGTACATGTCGCAGGCGTTCTCGCTGTACGAGGAACTGACCGTGCGGCAGAACCTCATGCTGCAGGCGCGGCTGTACCGCATTCCGGCTGCAAAAGCGGCACGGATGGTCGAGCAGTCGCTGGATTCGTTCGAACTGCGTGACTGCGCCGATGTCAGCCCCGTCGCCCTGCCGCTGGGCATACGCCAGCGCCTGCAACTGGCGGCGGCGTGCATCAATAACCCCGAGATCCTGATCCTTGATGAGCCGACATCGGGCGTGGACCCCGCCGCGCGGGATATGTTCTGGCGCCATCTCATCCGCCTGTCACGCGAAGGGCATGTGACGATTTTCGTCTCCACCCATTTCATGAACGAGGCCGCGCGGTGCGACCGGATCTCGCTCATGCATCGTGGGCATGTACTGGCCGTGGGCACGCCGGCCGAACTGGTGAAGAAGCGCGGCGCCCCCACGCTGGAGGCCGCCTTCATCGCCTACCTTCAGGATGCCGAGGCGGCAACGGATGCGCAGGCCCATCCCGCGCCACCGCATGCCCCCACGCGCTGGCACGCGCTGGCCACCCGGCTTGCCGCCCGTTTTGGCGGGGTGGGGGGCGGGTGGCTGCCGCGTGCCTGGGCCTTTGCCCGGCGCGAGGCGGTCGAACTGCTGCGCGACCGGCTGCGGCTGACCTTCGCGCTGGTCGGCCCGCTGATCCTGCTGGTTGTCGCGGCCTCCAGCATCTCGTTCGATGTGGAGGGCGTGGGCTTTACCGTGCTGGATCATGACCGCACCACGATCAGCCGCGACCTGATCGACGGTTTCCGGGGTTCGGCCTATTTCCATGAACTGGCCCCCGTGGCGGACGCGGATGCGCTGGACCGGGCCATCCGCAACGGCCATGCCCAGATGGCGCTGGATATTCCCGCAGGCTTCGCGCGCGACATGGAAGCCGGGCGCAGGCCGGAAATCGGGGTGATCATTGATGGCGCGGTCCCGTTCCTGGCGGCCAATGTGCGTGCCTACGCCACCGGGGTGCTGGCGGGCTATGCTACGACACTGGGCCGTGAACTGCCCCGGCAGGCGGCCCTGCCGATCACGGTGGAGCCGCGCTTTTCCTATAATCAGGAATTCCGCAGCATCTACGCCATGACGCCGGGCGTGATCATGCTGGCGCTGATCCTGATCCCCACCATGCTCACGGCACTGGGCGTGGTGCGGGAGAAGGAAGTGGGCTCCATCGTCAACCTTTATGCCTCGCCCGCCTCGGTCGGGCAGTACCTCATGGGCAAGCAGGCGCCTTACGTGGCGCTGGCGTCACTGAGCTATTTCATGCTGGTGCTTGTGGCGGTGGTGGTGCTGGGGGTGCCGCTCAAGGGGTCACTGCTGGCGCTGACAATCGGCGGTGTGCTGTTCGTGCTTTCGGCCACGGGGCTGGGCCTGCTGATCTCGACCTTTGTCAGTTCACAGGTGGCGGCCATCTTTGGCACGTCCATCCTGTGCCTGATCCCGGCGGTCAACTTTTCCGGCCTGCTCTATCCGGCCTCCACCCTTACGGGGGCCAGCCGCCTTGTGGGGCTGGGCTTTCCTGCGGCGTGGTACCAGCTGATCAGCCTGGGCTGCTTTACCAAGGGGCTGGGCACCGGCAGTTTCTGGTTGATGTACCTGATGCTGGGCCTGTTTGCCGCCAGCTACATGCTGGCGGCGCGCCTGCTGCTGAAAAAACAGGAAGCATGAGGCCATGATGCGCTGGCTGGTCAATGTCGGTCTGCTGTGTGGCAAGGAACTGCGCAGCCTGGTGCATGACCGTGTGCTGCTGGGGCTGATCGTGTTCGCCTTTACCGCGGGCGTGCTGCTGGTGGCCAACGGGGTGAAGGTGGAAGTCTCCAACGCCACCATCGCCTTTATCGACGAGGATCATTCCGCCCTGTCGCGCCGCATGCGCGATGCGGTCCTGCCACCCTATTTCAAGCCCGCCGTGCTGGTGGACCGGGCACAGGCCCTGCAGGGCATGGACCGGGGCGATTACATCTTCGTGGTCGACATCCCGCCCCGTTTCGAGGCGGATGTACTGGCCGGCCGCACGCCCGCCGTGCAGCTGCGCGTGGACGCCACCGCCATGACGCAGGCGGGGCTGGGCACCGAATACCTTAACGAGATCCTGCTGGCGGAAGTGGATGACATGCTGCATGCGCCTGCGGTGGTGGAGCAGATCCCCTTTCAGGCCGCCAGTCGCATCCGCTTCAATCCCAACAGTGAATCCAGCTGGTTCACCTCGGTCATGCAGATCGTGACCAACATCACCATCCTTTCCATCGTGCTGGTGGGGGCGGCGGTGATCCGTGAGCGTGAGCATGGCACGCTGGAACACCTGCTGGTCATGCCCGTCAGTGCCAGCGAGATCGCGGTGGCCAAGATTGTGACCAACGGGCTGGTCATATTCGTTGGCGCCATGCTGTCGCTGTGGCTGGTGGTGCATGTGTGGCTGGGCGTGCCACTGGCGGGGTCGGTCACGCTGTTTGGCGCGTGCGCGCTGCTGTACCTGTTCTCGGCCACGGCGCTGGGCATCATGCTGGCCACGGTTGCCCCCACCATGCCGCAGTTCGGGCTGCTGGTGGTGCCGGTCTATGCGGTGGCGTACCTGCTTTCGGGTGCCGCAACCCCGGTGGAGAGCATGCCACGTCTCATGCAGGTGGTGGTGCGCTTCCTGCCCACCACGCAGTTCGTCAACCTGTCACAGGCCATCCTGTACCGGGGGGCGGGACTGGGTGCGATCATGCTGCCGCTGCTGACCGTGACCGTGACGGGCATTGTATTTCTGGCATTCGCGCTCTCGCGCTTCAGGTCCATGTTGGCAAGGCAGGAATGATGAGGAACAGATTGACGCAGGTTGCCTGCATGGCCCGCCTCGGGGTGGCCGTGGGGCTGGTGGCGGGGTGCTCGCCCTTTCATACGCATGTGCCGCCATCACACGTAAAGGTGCCGGGGCGGTTCGTGCAGCAGCAGGCAGGGCCGGCCACGGCCGTGCCCGCGACCGACCTGACACGCTGGTGGGAAGCGTGGCATGACCCTGCGCTGACCCGCGCGGTGGATACGGCGCTTGCCGCCAGTCCCGACATCCGCATGGCGCGTGACCGGGTGCGTGAGGCGCGTGCGCTGCACGCGGTGGCAAAATCGGCGCTGTATCCCACCGTGGGTGCTACGGGCAACATGCTGGGTGGCGGCATGGACTGGCGCAATCCATACAGCCTGCCCGCCAATGATCCGGGTACGGACGGGCATCTGGCCGGTATTACCGCATCATGGGAGCCGGACCTGTTTGGCGGCCGCCATGCGGATGTAAAGGCGGCGAAGGCGGGTGTGAGGGCGGAGGAGGAATATTTCCACGGCGTGCAGATGGTCATCGCCGCCGATGCCGCCAGCAATTATCTGCAGGCCCAGGGACTGCAACGCCAGATTGCGCTGACCGATCGCTCAATTGCCCTGCTGGTGCAGTTGCGCGGCTATGGGCAGGCCCGTTTTACGTCCGGGCAGGCCACGGCGGCGGATGTGACGGAAATTGACCAGAAACTGTCTGACCTGCGGGCGCGCAGGCCCATGCAGGTGGCCGGGCTGGACCTTGTGCGCAGGCGGCTGGCCGTGCTGTCGGGGCAGGTGCCCGAAGGGCTGCCCGACCTGCCGCCACCGCCCGCCTATTACCTGCCCCCCGCCCCGGTGGGCCAGATGCCCGATACCGTGCTGGAACGCAGGCCGGACATCCGTGCCCGGCGCGACCAGGTGGATGCGGCGCTCAACCGGCTGAAAAGTGCCAAGACCGACCTGCTGCCGCGCTTCGGGCTGGAATTCTTTGGCGGTGACGGGCGGCTGCGCTTTGACGGGATTCCCGGCATGTCGGGCACTGGCGGGCTGATTGCACTGACCACCTACCTGCCCATTTTTACCGCCAACCGCGTACAGGCGCGTATCCATGCCGCCAGTGCGCGGCTGGATGCGGCGGTGGCGGGCTATGACCAGAGCCTGCTGCGCGCGCTGGCGGAAGTGGAGGACGGGTATGAAAACCGCCTGAGCCTGGACAGCCGCGATAAAGACCTGACCCGCGCGCAGGTGCAGGCGGAGCGGGTTGCGCGCGATATGGCCGGGCTGTATGCCGGTGGCCAGCGCACGCTGGGCGATGTGCTGCGGGCCCGCATGGCGGCACTGGATGCCCAGGGTAGCGTGCTGGCCAACCAGGATACCCGCACTACCGCCACCATACAGCTGGCCCGTGCGCTGGGCGGCGGGTGGGAGCTGGTGACACCGCTCTCGCGCTAAAGGGAAGGGAAAGCAGCGATGTCGGTCGGCATGGCCCTGTTACTGGCTGTCATGGCCATCTGTGTTGTTGTTTTCCTGATCGAGCGCATCAAGCTCAACCCGTTCCTGGCGCTGTTCATCGCCTCCATGCTGCTGGGTTTTGCCGCCGGCATGCCGGCCACGAAGGTCGTGGCCTCGTTTGAAGGCGGGGCGGGGCAGGTGCTGGGGCAGATCGCCTCCGTCATCGCGCTGGGTACCATGCTGGGCAAGATGCTGGAGGTTTCGGGCGGGGCGGACCGCATTGCCATGACCGTGGTCGCCCTGGCCGGGGCGAGGCGGCTGGACTGGGCCATGATGGTGATCGGGCTGCTGGTCGGGCTTTCGGTATTCTTTACCGTGGGCTTTGTCATTCTGGTGCCGCTGGCCTTTTCCATCGCAAAGCAGACCAGAATGCCGCTGCTGCATGTGGCGCTGCCGGTTACGGCCGCGCTGTCGGTGGTGCAGGGCTACATGCCGCCCCATCCCGGCACCATGTTCGCCCTTGCGGCCTATCATGCCGATATCGGCCGCCTGATCTGGCTTGGCGCGCTGGTCAGCGTGCCGGTGGCTATCATTTCCGGCCCGCTCTACACCCGTTTCATCGTGCCCCGCCTGCCAGCCGATGCCGGGGCGCAGGCGGCACGCCAGCATGTTACGGCCACGCCGCGCGGCAGTGGCGACCTGCCGGGGTTCGGCATTACGCTGTTTACCATCCTTGCCCCCATGGTACTGATGCTGGCGGGATCGGCCACGCGCTTCATGGGGCCGCAGGCGGCGGGGTGGGCGGTCGTGCTGCGCTTTGCGGGTGACCCGAATGTGGGGCTGGCGCTGGCGGCCCTGCTGTCATTCTGGACGCTGGGGCTGCGGCGCGGGCTGACGCGTGAACAGGTTCTTGGCTATTCCAGCCAGTGCCTTGGCCCGCTGGCGGGACTGCTGCTGATGATCGGGGCGGGGGGCGGCTTTGGCGCGGAACTGATGGATAGCGGCATTTCGGATGCGATCGCGCGCACGGCGGTGGACATGCATGTGCCGCTGCTCATCCTGGCATGGGGGCTGGCGGCGGGCATGCGCCTGGCGGTGGGATCGGCCACCGTGGCCATGAGTACCACGGCGGGGATTGTCGCCCCCATCATGGCGCACGCGCAGGGCGCCTCGCCCGAACTGCTGGTGCTGGCCACGGGGGCGGGGGCGGTCATGTTCGGCCCGATGAACGATTCCGGATTCTGGCAGGTGCGCGACGCGCTGGGGCTGAGTGTGGCGCAGACCCTGCGCACCTGGTCGGTCATCGAGACCCTGATCGGGGTGGCGGGGCTGGGGATGTGCCTTGTTCTGGGGTGGTGCGGGCTGTAGGGCCGGGAATACGCAGCCGCCTTCATGCCCGGTCAGGCCGGGCAGGCATACCCCACCCGTTACCCCACAGACATGCGGACCCACGATGCCGGACGGGCAGCATGAATGACAGAAAACGACGGGATGTCAGGAATATAGGGATGGTGCCGACACTCGGAATTGAACCGAGGGCCTACTGATTACGAATCAGTTGCTCTACCCCTGAGCTATGTCGGCAAACCTGTGGGGTCTGATAAACGAAGGGCTGGCATGATGCAATATCTCAAATGCGGCATTCCCCATTTTAATTTGGTCTATATGCTGGACCCCGTATGAGCATGTCATCTTCTTCCTCCCGGCTGCGCTGCGATGATGCGGGGCTGGGGCACGTCCCGCATGTGCGCATCATTGGCGGCCTGTCGGAATGCCCCGGCTGCGGGCTGTACCAGCGCGTGCCCGATCTGGCGGCGGGGGAGCAGGCCACATGCACCCGCTGCGGGCAGAAGCTGGCGCGCAGGCGGCGCACCGCACCGCTGGCAACGCCGCTGGCCTTCTGCATCAGTTCCGCCGCGTTCTATCTTGCCGCCCTTGCATCCTCGCTCATGACACTGGATGTCTATGGCAGGCAGCGCACGGTGGACCTTCTGACCGGGCCGATGGAACTCATGCATGAAGGGTGGGGGGAAGCGGGCATCCTGGTGGGGGCGGTTACGGTGCTGGCGCCTGCGGTCGCGATCGGGTTCATGTTCGTCATCCTGTACGCCGCTTCGTGCACGCGCCTGCCGGACTGGGCGCCGCGCGTGCTGGTCTGGTACGACAAGCTGCGGCCATGGTCGATGGTCGAGGTCTATATCCTTGGCATATTCGTGGCCTACACCAAGCTGACCGACATGGCGCATGTGGATGTGGGGCCGGCCGTGTACCTGATTGGCGCGCTGATGCTGACCATGGCGGCCACCGATTCGACACTGGATACCGAGATGATCTGGCGTCACCGCCGGATTGACAGGGTCACGCGCACTGAAAATGGCCAGACGGTGGCGGTGGACTATGCCCACGTTGACCAGACCGGCCTGCCACCGGTGGACCATCTGGTGGCCTGCACGTCCTGCGGGCTGGTGGGGGAACTGGCGCATCCGGTTTCCAGCCTGCACTGCGTGGGCATCTGCCCGCGCTGCGAGCACAAGGTGTGGCGCCGCCTGCCGCAGTCGCTTACGCGCACCACCGCCTTCCTGATTGCCGCCATCGTGTTCTACATTCCCGCCAACCTCTATCCGGTCATGACCTTCCTGCGTATGGGCGGGGGCGGGGGGCACACCATTATCGAAGGCGCGATCGAACTGTGGCAGGACGGCATGATCCCGCTCTCGCTGCTGGTGTTCTTTGCCTCGATTACCGTGCCCATGCTCAAGATTCTCAGCCTGGGCTGGATGATCAGCCAGACCTGGCGGGGCGCGCGTGGCCACCTGGTGGCGCGCACCCGTCTGTTCCGGCTGGTGGACATGGTGGGCCGGTGGTCGATGATCGATGTGTTCATGATCTCGATCCTGGTGGCGGTGGTGCGCTTCAACGCCATGGCCAGTGTCACCGCCAATGCGGGCATGGTGGCGTTTGCCGCCGTGGTGGTGCTGACCCTGCTGGCGGCATGGAGTTTTGACCCGCGCATCATGTGGGACGCGGCCGGCCGCAATGGCCCGGTAACCGATGGCCTGCCGCCCGCCGTGCTGCGTGCGCAGCATGATCGCGCGGCTGCGTCTTCCCCTTCTTCCCTACCCCCGGCTGGTGTCCTGCCAGCCCGCATGGAGCCAGATCAGGCGTGAATGACGATTTTCCATCCAATGACCCGCATGGTGTGGTGCCACAGGCCCGTGCGCGGAAATACCGTTTCTCGGTTGTCTGGCTTGTGCCGATCGTGGCCCTGCTGATTGCAGGCTACCTGGGCTGGAAAGGAATAACCGGGCGCGGGCCGCTGATCGTCATCACTTTCGATACCGCCGATGGCCTGACCAGTGGCCAGACCGAGGTCAAGAACAAGGCGGTCTCGCTCGGCACGGTCGATTCCATCCGGCTGAGCGATGATTTCCACCATGTGGAAGTGCGCGTGCGCATGACCTCGGCGGCCGGCCGCATGCTGACCGACCACGCCCGCTTCTGGGTCGTGCGTCCGCGCATCAATGGCGCCAGTGTTACGGGGCTGGAAACCGTCATGTCGGGGGCTTACATCGCCATGGATGCGGGCGAGCCCGGTGGCCGCTACACCACCCGTTTTACGGGGCTGGAAGCCCCGCCGGGCGTGCGTTCCGACCAGCCGGGGCATACCTATACGCTCATTACCCAGTCACTCGGTTCGCTGGGTCAGGGCGCGCCGATCTTCTTCCGTGACGTGGTGGTGGGTGAAGTGCTGGGCTACACCATGCCGCCCGAAGGGCGCGGGCCGATCAGGGTACAGATTTTCGTGCAGGCACCCTATGACCATTACCTGCGTACCAACACACGCTTCTGGAACGTATCGGGCGTGCAGGTGGGCCTTGGGCCGGGTGGGCTGAAGATCAAGCTGCAGTCGCTGCAGGCGCTGCTGTCCGGTGGGGTTGCGTTCGACCCGCCCGATGCCCGCAACGAGAAGAACACCCTGCCCGCCACGGCCGGTTCCGACACCACTTTCCAGCTTTACGACAGTGCGGAAGAAGCCAACAGCGCGGGCTACCGTGAGCGTATTCCGCTTGTCACCTACATCACCAGTTCCGTATCCGGCCTGACCAGGGGCGGCAGGCTGACCATGTTCGGCATCCAGGTGGGCATGATCGATGATGTCCGCCTGCAGGTGGACCCCGCTTCGGGCAGGGCACGGGTGCGTGTGGCGATGGAACTCCAGCCCGAGCGCGTGCTGGATAACCAGCAGGTCTCGCCCGCGGCCCTGGCCGAACTGCTGCGCACGCAGGTGGCGGACGGGCTGCGCGCTTCGGTGCAGAGCACCAGCATGCTGACTGGCGAATCCGAGATTGCGCTGACCTTTGTCAGGAACGCGAAGCCCGCGCAGGTCCAGATGGAAGGCGATGCCATGGTCCTGCCGGGCCAGGCGGGCGGCATGGCCGGGATCATGGATTCGCTATCGGTCGTAAGCGACAAGATTGCCGCGATGCCGCTGACCCAGATGGGCGAGAACCTGAACAGCCTGCTGGCCCATGCCGATGCACGCATCAACAGCCCCGATACCAAGCAGGCGCTGACCGCGCTGCGCAGTTCGTTGCAGAACCTGCAGGTCATATCGCATGATGCGCGTTCCGAAATGCCGCAGCTGCTCAGTGGCATGGACAAGACACTCAAGAGCGCCAATTCGGTGCTGTCCAGCTATGGCGGGGATACGGACTTCCAGCGCAACCTGCAGCAGATGATGCAGCAGCTGAATGACGCCGCGCGTTCGCTGCGCTTCCTGTCGGATTTCCTGACCCATCACCCCTCCGCACTGATTACGGGACGATAAGACATGCAACGCCCCTTCTGGCATTTCACTCCCCCCCGGCCGCCGCGCGTGGCAGCATGCGCCGTAGTAGCGGGGCTGCTGGCACTGGCAGGCTGCGGTTCATCCGACCCGACATTGTATTCACTGGCCCCCATAGCCGGCACGCAGCAGGTGGGGATGGGGGGGCAGGTGCCCGCCGTGATCGAGGTCCGCACCCCCGGTGTGCCGCCCTCGCTGGACCGGCAGAACATTGTCGGCACGCAGGATGACTACAGCCTGACCCCGCTGGCGGGGGCGGCATGGAGCGAGCCGCTGGCCCCCATGCTGGGCCATGTGCTGGCCACCGACCTGCAGCAGCGCCTGCCCGGCCATGGCGTGTTTGCCCAGAACGATGCGACTACCGTGCCGCCCCAGGGATTTGTGGAAGTGGAGATTACCCGCTTTGCCCGTGATGCCAGCGGCGTGGTGCATCTGGGTGGCAGCCTGTCGGTACACAGGGTGGGGGATGCCGAACATGCGCTGTCCGTGCCGCTTGCGCTCAGTGCCACCCCTACCGATAGCGGCACGCGCGCGATGGTGGCGGCCCTGAGCCAGTTGACGGGACAGGTGGCGGACATAGCGGCTGACCGGCTGCAGGCCTTGCCGCCTGCGCCTGCCCCAGCCCACCGGTAAAAAAGACCTGGAACCATAAAGAAGTTTTTGGTGAAGCTTTTTTCAAAAAGCTTGGAAGAACACCGCCTTTTTGACAAAAGGCGGCACCCAGAAACTTTTGTCATTGAATGATGGGGTGAACAGCCCGGCAATAAAAAAGGCGCCCGGAGGCGCCTTCTTTCAGGAACGGGGAAAGTTCAGACCTTCTCCACCTGATTGTATTCCAGGTCCACCGGGGTGGAGCGGCCGAAGATGGAAACGCTGACCTTCAGGCGGCCGCGTTCCTCGTCCACTTCCTCGATCGTGCCGTTGAACGAGGTGAAGGGGCCATCGGCCACGCGGATCTGCTCGCCAATCTCGAAGGTGACGGAGGGGCGCACGCGCTCCACGCCTTCCTGCGCCTGCTTCATGATCCGTTCGGCCTCGACCTTGGGAATGGGCGAGGGGCGGGTCTTGCTGCCCAGGAAGCCGGTGACCTTGGGCGTGTCCTTGACCAGGTGCCACGCCTCATCGGTCAGTTCCATGTTGACCAGCACGTAACCGGGGAAGAACTTGCGCTCGGAATTGACCTTCTGGCCACGGCGCATTTCGGTCACCTCTTCCGATGGAACAAGGATTTCACCGAAATGGTCGGCCAGACCCTTCTGGGCGGCCTGTTCCGTGATGTGCTGGGCTATCTTCTTTTCGAAGCCCGAATAGACGTGGATCACATACCACCGCTTGGCCATGGCTGAACTCAGCCTCCCAGTCCGAAGAGTTTCCGTACGGCAAGGCCGATCACCTCGTCGACGAGGAAAAAGAATACCGATGCAAGACCGGCCATGGCCAGGACCGCACCCGTTGTCATCAGGGTGGCGCGTCGCGTGGGCCAGGTGACTTTTCTGGCTTCGGCACGTACGTCTTCGACAAATTTCGCGGGACTGACCGACACGAAATACCCTTCCTGCAACGCCGCGGCGCACCAACCGGACTGCTCCAGCCAGTGCGGGGCCTTAGAACCGGTGCGGACCATTGTGGCCCGACCCATCGGGTGCCAGGCCGGAAGGGTAATGCCCGACCGGAGAATGGCAGGGGTGGAGGGTCTCGAACCCGCAACCTCCGGTTTTGGAGACCGGCGCTCTAGCCAATTGAGCTACACCCCTACAAAGCCGCCTGCGAAAGCCCGAAACATGTGACGTGGCGGAAAGCCGCGCCGTTTCGGGTCATCCATGCGAACCCGGCACAGGAAGCGGAAAAAAGTATGACTGGCGTCGAAAGTCAAGGGGGCAGGGCATAAAAATCAAAAGTTTTATCCCATTGCGGGCTGGCGCGGGTTTAGCACTTGCCACCGGCGGGGCGGAAAAGGTATAGGTCGGGCAACCTTATGGGCGGGCGTAGCATAGTGGTAATGCAGTAGCCTTCCAAGCTTCTGAGGAGGGTTCGATTCCCTTCGCCCGCTCCATACAGCCCCTTGAAACAGGTTTCCGTTCCGGTATCCATGACCGGAATTGCGGCAGGCTTCGGCCACTGGTCGTGCCGTACCGGCAGGGGTGATCCTTACATGGCAGCAAATTCTTCCACCACCATCCATCCGCGCGTCGTGCTGGGCACATGCTGCCTGAGCCTGCTGCTGGTCATGATGGATGTGACGGTGGTCAATGTCGTGCTTCCCTCCATCCATGCGCAGCTGCACGGCAGTTTCTCCACCCTGCAATGGGTGGTGGATGCCTATACCCTCATGGTGGCCAGCCTCATGCTGCTGGTCGGCTCTCTGGCGGACCGGTTCGGGCGGCGGCGGATGTTCCTGCTGGGTATCGGCCTGTTCTGTGGCGGGTCGGCCCTGTGCGGCCTTGCGCGCAGCGTGGAGATGCTGGTCCTGGCGCGCGCGGTGCAGGGTATCGGCGGCTCCATGCTCAACCCCGTGGCGCTGTCCATCCTGACCAATGTGTATGTGGAGCCGCGTGCCCGCGCGCAGGCCATTGGCATATGGGGGGCGACTTCGGGTGTGGCGCTGGCGCTGGGGCCGGTTGTGGGGGGCGTGCTGGTGCACTGGGTGGGCTGGCAGGCGGTATTCTGGGTCAATGTGCCCATCGGGCTGGTGGCCATCATGCTGACGCTGCGCTTCGTGCCTGAATCCCGTGGCGGGGCGGGGCGCGGGATCGACGCGCCGGGCCAGCTTCTGGCCATCGTGGCGTTGGCGATGGTGACGTCGGGCCTGATCGAGGCGCATAATTACGGCTGGGCCTCGCCCACCATTTCGGGCTTCCTGGGCTTCGGGCTGCTGTCCATCGTGGCCTTCGTGCTGGTTGAGCAGCGTGCGGCGGCCCCCCTGATCGACCTGCGGTTCTTCCGGGCCTGGCCCTTTTCGGGTGCCATCGTGATCGCGGTGCTGGCCTTTGCCATTTTCAGTGCCTTCCTGTTCCTCAATACGCTCTATCTTCAGGATGTGCGGGGCCTTCCCGCCCTGCAGGCGGGGCTGTGCACGCTGCCTTTCGCTTTTGGCAGCATGCTGTGCGCCCCGCTTTCGGGGCGGCTGACGGGGCGGTATGGCGCGCGGCTACCGCTTTTGCTTTCGGCCGCCGGATTCGTGGTGAGTGCCATCGTGCTGACCGGCCTGGATGTCACGACGCCGCTGGGGGCGCTGCTGGTTTCCTACGGGCTGTGCGGGTGCGGGTTTGGCATGTGCAACGCGCCCATTACCAATTCCGCCATTGCCGGCATGCCGCGCGCGCAGGCGGGTGTTGCGGCGGCCATTGCCTCGACCAGCAGGCAGGTGGGGGCGTTGCTGGGCATTGCACTGGGGGGCGCACTGAGCGCGGGCAGCACGGGCGGGGTGCGGTGGGCGGACTTTCCGCAGGCCACGCATGTGGTGTGGTGGTGCATGATTGGCGCCGCCCTGGGTATCGCGGCCCTGGGTGTGGTTTCAACCGGAATCCGGGCCCGCAAAACCGCGCAGGACGTGGCGGCCCTGCTGGATTCAAGGTGATGCGCGTCTGGTATGCGAAAACCGCATACCAGTTCCCGCCAAATCCGTCATCCCATGGCGTCGCGGCGCTACAAAATTGCCGCTTTGCTGTTTCCGAAACGGTACCGGACATGTATGATCCCGCCAACCTGTAACGGGGGCGTGCGCATGCACGGGAAAGCGGATGGCCCGGCGGCATCGGGATGGTGCCGGGGTGCCGTCAGGTCTGTTGCGTGTGCCTGCGCTGCGTGCTAGAGCCGCGCCAGCAGCGCACGGGAGCCTGAGGTTTCCGGGCAGGCGGCGTGTGTTTGAATCAAGATTCTGGATTGGAAAAGCGGACAGTGGATTCGGGTGGAACGACCTCAATACCGATCGCCTCCATTGCCAATGGCCTTCCCGGTCGTTATGCGACGGCGCTCTATGAGCTTGCGGCTGAACGCCAGCAGCTTGACCCAGTTCTGGATGAGGCTTCTCGCCTTGCCGCGATGATTGACGGCAGTGCCGATCTGCGCACCGTGCTGACGGACCGGACGCTTGACATCCGTGACAGCCGCCGTGGCGTTGCCGCGGTGCTGGTTGCCGAAGGGTTCAGCCCCCTTATGCGTGATTTTGTTGGCGTGGTGGCGGATAACCGCCGCCTTCCGCGCCTGCGTGAAATTCTTGCCGCGCTGGCGGCCATCGCTGCGGCGCGGCGGGGGGAAGTCGTGGCGGATGTCGTGTCCGCCCACCCCCTGACCGACCTGCAGCGTGTCCAGCTTCGCAGCCGCCTTACCGAGGCCGGCTATTCCAAAGTCAATATCCAGGAGCGTGTTGACGCGGCCCTGCTGGGCGGTCTGGTCGTGCGCATTGGCGCCCGTCTGTATGATGCCAGCCTCAGATCCCGCCTTACCCGCCTGCACCATGCCATGAAGGGAGCCGCGTGATGGAAATCCGCCCCTCCGAGATTTCGGATATCCTCAAGCAGCAGATCGCTACGTTCGACAAGGCGGCCGACGTTGCCGAGACAGGCACCATCCTGTCCGTTGGTGACGGTATCGCGCGTGTCTACGGCCTGCAGAACGTCGAAGCCGGTGAAATGCTGGACTTCCCCGCCAGTGGCCAGAAAGGCATGGCGCTGAACCTTGAGAATGACAACGTTGGCGTTGTCATTTTCGGCGATGATACCGCCATGCGCGAGGGCGACACCGTCGCCCGCACCGGCAAGGTGGTGGAAGTGCCCACCGGCAAGGCCCTGCTGGGCCGCGTGGTCGACGGTCTGGGCAACCCGATCGACGGCAAGGGCCCGCTGGTGGGTGAAGTCATCAGCAAGCGCGCGGAAATCAAGGCGCCCGGCATCATGCCGCGCCAGTCCGTGAGCGAGCCGATGCAGACCGGCATCAAGGCGATCGACGCGCTCGTGCCCATCGGGCGCGGCCAGCGTGAACTGATCATCGGTGACCGCCAGACCGGCAAGACCGCCATCCTGATCGACACCATCGTCAACCAGAAGAGCGTCAATGCCCTGGGTGATGAAAGCAAGTCGCTGTACTGCATCTATGTCGCGATCGGGCAGAAGCGCTCGACCGTGGCGCAGCTGGTGCGCACGCTGGAGGAAACCGGCGCGATGGAATATTCCATCGTCGTGGCGGCCACCGCGTCCGATCCGGCGCCGATGCAGTACCTGGCGCCGTATGCCGCCTGCTCCATGGGCGAATACTTCCGCGACAACGGCATGCATGCCCTGATCGTGTATGATGACCTGTCCAAGCAGGCCGTCGCCTACCGTCAGATGTCGCTGCTGCTGCGCCGCCCGCCGGGACGTGAGGCCTATCCGGGTGACGTGTTCTACCTGCATTCCCGTCTGCTGGAACGCGCCGCCAAGATGTCCGACAAGTTCGGCGCGGGTTCCCTGACCGCCCTGCCGGTGATCGAGACCCAGGCCGGTGACGTTTCCGCCTATATCCCGACCAACGTGATCTCCATCACCGATGGTCAGGTCTTCCTTGAAACCGACCTGTTCTACCGTGGCATCCGCCCCGCCGTGAACGTGGGTGGTTCCGTGTCCCGTGTGGGCTCGGCAGCCCAGATCAAGGCGATGAAGCAGGTTGCGGGCAAGATCAAGCTGGAACTGGCCCAGTATCGTGAAATGGCCGCGTTCTCGCAGTTCGCATCCGATCTGGACCCGGCGACCCAGAAGCAGCTGGCCCGTGGCGCACGTCTGGTCGAGCTGCTCAAGCAGCCCGAAACCTCGCCGCTTTCGGTCGAGGAACAGGTGGTGGTGCTGTTTGCCGGCACGCGTGGCTATATTGACGCCATTCCGGTGGACAAGGTCACGACCTATGAAAAGCGCCTGCTGGATGACGTGCGCACATCGGGCAAGGATATCCTGGAATCGATCCGCACGCAGCGTCAGCTGACCAAGGATATCGAAAGCCGCCTGAACGATTTCCTGACGACATTCGGCCGTCAGTTCGCCAACTGAGGAAGATCGGGCAACCATGGCTTCCCTGAAGGAACTGCGCGCACGGATCGGCAGCGTCAAATCGACGCGCAAGATCACCAGCGCGATGAAAATGGTCGCGGCGGCAAAGCTGCGTCGGGCGGAAGCCCGCGCGGCGGCGGCACGCCCATATGCCGACGCAATGCGCCGCATGCTGGCCGAAGTGGGTCGTAGCGTGGCGGGGCAGGGCGGGCAGCCCGCACTCCTGACCGGAACGGGTCAGGACAGGGTGCATCTGCTCATCCCCATGTCCAGCGACCGTGGTCTGGCCGGTGCATTCAACTCCAATATCAACCGTACGACCCGTAACCTGGTGCTCAAGCTCCAGGCCGAAGGCAAGACCGTCAAGATCCTGCCGGTCGGGCGCAAGACGTACGAATTCCTGTCGCGTGACTTTTCCGACCTGATCATCGACCACCGTCATCTGGCCGCAGGCAAGGAAATCCCCTTTTCCGCCGCGACGGAGTTGGGTGAGCAGATCACGGCCCTGCTGGAAAAGGGTGAATTCGACGTGTGCACGCTGGTCTACAACCGGTTCCGCAACGTCATGACCCAGACGCCCACCGAAATGCAGCTCGTGCCGCTGGCGCTGCCGGAAAACGACAACGCCGATGCGGGGGATGTCGCGGCTTACGAATTCGAGCCGGATGAGGGCACGCTCCTGACCAGCCTGCTGCCGCGTAACCTGCAGGTGCAGATCTATGCGACCATGCTGGAGACGGCGGCGGGCGAAAACGGCGCGCGGATGACGGCCATGGACAACGCGACCCGCAATGCCGGCAAGGCCATCGACGGGCTGACACTGAAGTACAACCGTACGCGTCAGACCAATATTACCAATGAACTGATCGAGATCATCTCGGGCGCCCAGGCTGTCTGAGGATCGATCTTCACGCTCACAGGAGCTGTCCCATGTCGGAAACCACAACTCAAGAGGCTCCTGTCTCCACGCAGGCGCAGAAAAGCAATGTCGTTGGTCGCGTGACGCAGGTCCGCGGCGCCGTTGTTGACGTGCAGTTCGAGGGTACGCTGCCGCATATCCTCGAAGCACTGCATGTCCAGCTCAACGGCCAGACCTTGGTGCTGGAAGTGGCGCAGGAAATCGGCGAACATGAAGTCCGCTGCATTGCCATGGATACCACCGATGGCCTGAGCCGTGGCGTGGAAGTGACCGCCACCGGCACCCAGATCACCGTGCCGGTTGGCCCGGGCACGCTGGGCCGTATCCTTAACGTCATCGGTGAGCCGATCGACGACCGTGGTCCGGTGCAGGCCGTTGGCCGTTCCTCCATCCACCGTGCCGCCCCGGCCTTTGACGAGCAGGCCGCCGCGACCGAAATCCTGCCCACGGGCATCAAGGTGGTCGATTTGCTCTGCCCGTACCTCAAGGGTGGCAAGGTCGGTCTGTTCGGTGGTGCCGGTGTGGGCAAGACCGTCATCATCCAGGAACTGATCAACAACATCGCCAAGGCGCATGGCGGCGTGTCGGTTTTCGCCGGTGTGGGTGAACGTACGCGTGAAGGTAACGACCTGTATTACGAAATGCAGGATGCGGGCGTTATCAAGATCAATGGGGAATCGACCGAAGGCTCCAAGGTGGCGCTGGTCTATGGCCAGATGAACGAGCCGCCGGGTGCGCGTGCCCGCGTTGCCCTGTCCGGTGTGACGGTTGCGGAATATTTCCGTGACGTTGAAGGACAGGATGTCCTGTTCTTCGTCGATAACATCTTCCGTTTCACGCAGGCTGGTGCCGAAGTGTCCGCCCTGCTGGGCCGTATTCCCTCCGCCGTGGGCTACCAGCCCACGCTGGCAACGGAAATGGGTGCCCTGCAGGAGCGCATCACCTCCACCAAGAAGGGTTCGATCACCTCGGTGCAGGCCGTTTACGTGCCGGCCGATGACCTGACCGACCCTGCGCCGGCTGCAACCTTCGCCCATCTTGACGCGACCACGGTGCTGAACCGTTCCATTGCGGAAATGGGCATCTACCCCGCCGTTGATCCGCTGGATTCCACGTCCCGCTCGCTGGACCCCAAGATCGTGGGTGACGAGCACTATCAGGTGGCGCGCGACGTGCAGCGCATCCTGCAGACCTACAAGTCCCTGCAGGACATCATTGCCATTCTGGGCATGGATGAACTGTCGGAAGATGACAAGCTGATCGTGGCGCGTGCGCGTCGCATCCAGCGCTTCCTGTCGCAGCCGTTCCATGTGGCCGAAGTGTTCACCGGCGCGCCGGGCAAGCTGGTCTCGCTGGAAGACACCGTGCGTTCGTTCAAGGCGATCGTCGCGGGTGAATATGACGACCTGCCCGAAGGCGCCTTCTACATGGTCGGTGCGATCGAGGAAGCGGTGGCCAAGGCCGAGAAAATGAAGGAATCGGCCTGAGTCCCGACCCACTGACGCAAGGAAGATAGACCATGTCCATTAAGGTCAAGATTGTCAGTCCGGAGAAGGTCATGTTCTCGCATGACGCCGATATGGTCGTCATGCCGGGTACGGAAGGCGATATCGCGGCCATGCCGGACCACGCGCCGCTCATGCTGACGCTGCGTGGTGGTGTGGTCGATGTTTATGAAGGGGCGGCGGTAACGAACCGCTTCTTCGTGGCGGGCGGGTTTGCCGACATGGCGCCCACCCACTGCACCATCCTTGCCGACCGGGCGCTGCGGGTCGAGGACCTGTCGGTTGACGATGCGGAAGCACGGCTGGAAGGTCTGGAAAAATCTTATGAGGCGGCGGACAAGATGAACGTGCCCGCGCTGGATATCCTCATGGGCAAGATCCAGTCTGCCCGTGCCGAGATTGAAGCCGCACAGTCTGCCGTGCCGATCTCGTCCATCTGAAGCCCTGTGCTTCATGCCTGCGAAGGCATGGGGTCACAGGTGGCCGATAAGCAAAAAGCGCCCTGTCCGGGGCGCTTTTTCTTTTTTGTCGGTCTTGAAATCATAAGGGCGTTCCTGGTGAGGCCCTTTCCAAGAAGCTTCAGGAAATGCCGCCTTTATTGAAAAAGGGCGGCACCCATAAAATTTTACCGTTTTTGATCAAACTCTCAGCCGCGCCCCCGATAGCCGGGCACGTCCTGCGATGGGATCCATACGCCATCGGGCGGGGTGCCGGTCTGCCAGAACACGTCGATCGGCATACCGCCACGGGGGTACCAATAGGCCCCTATCCGCAGCCAGACCGGCCTGAGCAGGTCAACCAGTGTCAGCGCGATCTGCATCGAGCATTTTTCGTGAAACGCGCCATGATTGCGGAAGCTGGTCAGGAACAGCTTCAGCGACTTGCTTTCCACGATCCATTCATCCGGAATGTAGTCAATCACGATATGCGCGAAATCCGGCTGGCCGGTAACCGGGCAGAGCGATGTGAATTCCGGCGCGGTAAAGCGGACGACATAGTGCCGTCCGCGCTCGGGGGCGGGCACGCGTTCCAGTTCAGCCTCTTCCGGGCTGGCGGGCTGGGCGGTGTTCTGGCCAAGCTGGGTCAGCAGCCGGCTGCCATCATCGGGGGGGGACGGGTTGTTCATGAAGCGATCCATCGGCACGGGAATAGGGATGCATGGCTCATGCAGGATGGACGGGGCTGGCGTCAACGGAAATACAGGGGGGCGGCATGCGGTTTTCCCAGCTTTCGCAACAGGGGGCAGGCATGATAACTGCACGATATGGCACGTGTATCCCGACCCGAATTTCCCGCCCCTGTGCTGGTGACCACCACAGCGGAGCTTGAGGCTGTAACCGCGCGACTGCGCCGTGAGCCGTTTGTCACGATCGATACCGAATTCGTGCGTGAACGTACGTACTGGCCCGAACTCTGTCTGGTGCAGCTGGCGGGGGAAAATGATGTGGTGGTGATCGACACGACCGCGCCCGGTATCGACCTGTCCTCCCTGGGGGGGCTGCTGGATGACGCGGGCGTGATCAAGGTTTTTCATGCCGCGCGGCAGGACCTGGAAATTTTCCTGCACCTGTTTGACCGCCTGCCCGCGGCCCTGTTCGATACCCAGGTCGCGGCCATGGTGGCGGGCTATGGTGATCAGGTCGGTTATGACAATCTGGTCTGGTCGCTGCTGGGCGTGCAGATTGACAAGTCGCACCGTTTTTCCGACTGGTCGGTGCGTCCGCTTTCCGCGGCCCAGATCGGGTATGCGGCGGCGGATGTCACGTATCTGCGCCAGGTCTATGGCCAGCTGCTGGCCCAGCTGGAGAAGGAAGGCCGGCTGGACTGGGTTGCGGCCGAGCTGGATGTGCTCAACAACCCCGCCACCTTCCGTCCCGATCCGCTGACATTGTGGGAAAAGATGCGCCCGCGCACCAGCAACCGCCGCATGCTGGGCGTGCTGCGCGCCATCGTGGCCTGGCGGGAAGGCGAGGCCCAGCGCATCAATGTGCCCCGCCAGCGCCTGCTCAAGGATGAGAGCCTGATGGAAATCGCGGCGACCATGCCCGCCTCCATCGAGGCACTGGCCCGTGTCCGTGGCGTCTCGCGCGGTTTTGCCGAGGGGCGCAGTGGTCAGTCCCTGCTGGAAACCGTGGCCCAGGCCCTGACCATACCCGACGCCGACCTGCCGCGCCTGCCCAAGGGGCGGGCCAAGGACGCGCAGCGTCCCTCGCCCGCGCTGGTTGCCCTGCTCAAGGTGCTGCTGGCCGCCTGCTGCGAGACACATCGCGTGGCGCCCAAACTGGTGGCCTCATCGGAAGATCTGGACCGTTTCGCGCTGGATGACGCGGCGGATATTCCCGCATTCCAGGGCTGGCGCAACGAAGTGTTCGGCAAGCTGGCGCGCGAACTCAAGGCCGGGCGGCTGGTCATGGGGGTCGAAGGGGGCAAGGTCAGGCTGATCCACGCGTGATCCCGCGCCATGCCGGTGCGTTTTACCGGGGTTGCAAACAGGTTATGCGCAGAACTGTCCACAAGATTCTGTACATTGGGAGTTGAGCCGGACAGGCGATGCGCCTAATTTCCCCCCATTCCGCGTAAGGAGTGCTGAACGATGGCGATGGAATGGACCGAGGAGACGATCGCGCGCCTGCGTGATCTGTGGCAGCAGGGTCTGTCGACTGCCGAGATCGGCCGCCAACTGTCTGTTACCAAGAACGCGGTCGTGGGCAAGGCGCATCGCCTTGGCCTCAAGCCGCGTCCGTCGCCCATCCGCCGGGCGGCGCGGACCGTAACGCCAGCCCCCGGGGCCGAAGCCGCCGTGACGGCGCCCCCCGTCCAGCCCGCCCCGCCAAAGGCGGACGTGGCGCCTGCCCCGGCGGTTGCCCCGCCGCAGCCCGAACCGGCAGCACCCGTTGCCACAGCGGAGGCCCCCCGGCCCGATGTGACGGCAACTGAGCCGCCCGTGGCCGCCGCACGGCAGGAAGAAACACCCCCCGAACCGCGCGCCCCCCGTCCTTCGGCCCGTGCCACGCGGGCCGCCGCCGCCGCCCTGCGCCCGGTCAGCGAGCCGCGCCGCCGCAGCAGCCAGTCCTGCTGCTGGCCGCTGGGTGATCCCGGTACGCCGGGCTTCCACTTCTGTGGGGCGACCCCGCTGCCGGGCAAGCCGTATTGTGCCGAACATGCCCAGCTTGCCTATGTCAAACTGCGCGACCGGCGCGATAACGTGGCCTGACCCGCCGCCGCGCGTAACAGGCCATTGTCATTAAAAAACGCCAGGGCCTTGCGGCCACTGGCGTTTTTTTTCATCCGCCCGGCAGGCCGGGCGGACCGGATGTTCAGCCGGCGGCCGGACGGGGGGCGGCGGGCTGTGCCGCTGCGGGGGCGGCAGGCGCGGGGGCCGCAGGGGCCGCCGGGGTGGTGATCATTTCCAGCTGGCCGGTGACCTGGCCGCCATCTTCCACCTTCAGGCGACGGCACTTGGCCTTGCCCAGCAGGCGCCCGGTGGAGCGGATGGTCAGGCTGCCGCGCACCGTCAGCGTGCCATCGATGGTGCCGGCCAGTTCCGCGTCCTCAACCTCGACTTCGCCCTTGAACACGCCGCCCTGCGCGATCTGCAGTTCGGATGCGTTGATCAGCGAGGATTCAACCGTTCCTTCCACCACCAGGCGCTCGGCATCCTGAATGGTGCCCTGCACGCTGATGCCCCGGCCCACAACCAGTGTGCGGCGGTCATTTTCTTTCTTGGCCGCTGCTGCCGGGGCGGCGGGCGCGCCGGGGCGCGGGGCACCACCCGGAACGGGGGAAGGCGTGGGCGGGAAAGGGGGACGGGCCATGGATGCGTTTTCCTTGCTGGCAGGAATGGGGGAGGGGGAGGCGCCACCGGCGGCAGCCGGACGGCCCGGCTGCTGCGCGGGAGGCGGAGTGGGAGCAGGTGGCTGGGTTGCTGCTGGCTTGCGTCGTTTAAACAATATTACCCCGCTTGGTTATGCTGCATCGGAACACAGAATGCCCCGGACTGGAAGATACGCTTTCGGGCTGGTTGCAGGCCGCAGCCCCCTTCCATCGGTTATACTTGCCCCGATCCGGCGGACAAGGGCGTTGAGGGGAACGGCGGTGCATAAAAATATCATGCGTTGCGCCGCGTACCGGCCAATGATAGCGATGCGGCGCATCATGTAGGAACAAATGGGTTATTTCATGGCGTCCGGGCGCCATCCCTGCGTGAAAGATTGGGCAAGGAGCCAGGATATGGAAAATTCGGGGCAGACAGCGGAATGCCGTTTTGACCTGCTGGGCATGGGCAATGCGATTGTTGATGTCCTTGCGCCGGTGGCGGCCGGCTTCCCGCAGGATAATGGCATGGTGCCAGGCAGCATGACACTGATTGATGCCGCGCGTGCCCAGGCGCTGTATCACCAGGTGACGCGGGAAAAGGAAATGGGCGGGGGTTCGGCCGCCAATACCTGTGTCGTGGCATCCAACATGGGCGCGCGGGTGGCCTATCTGGGCAAGGTGGCCGATGACGCGCCGGGCCGTGCCTTTGCCGCCGACATGCAGGCGGCGGGCGTGTATTTTCCCTCCTCCCCGCTGCAGGGGGATGCCAGTGAACACAGCCCCACCGCGCGCTGCATCATTCTGGTAACCCCCGACGGGCAGCGTACCATGAACACCTATCTGGGGGCCTGCGTCACCTTCAGCCCGGCCGACGTGCTGGCTGATGTCGTGCGCGCGTCCAAGGTGCTGTACATGGAAGGCTACCTGTTCGACCCGCCGGAAGCGCAGGAAGCCTTCCGCACCGCCGCACGCATCGCGCATGAGGGGGGACGCAAGGTCGCCCTTTCCCTGTCCGACCGGTTCTGCGTGGACCGTCACCGCAAGGCGTTCCATGACCTTGTGCGCGGGCATGTCGATATCCTGTTCGCCAACGAGGACGAGATCTGCGCGCTGTACGAGACCGATGATTTCGAGGAAGCGGCCCGCCGCGTCTCTACCGAGACACATTTCGCCGTCCTGACCCGGTCCGAACGGGGCAGCGTGATCATACAGGACAGCAGGCGCATCGTGATCGACAGCGTGCGCACCCAGGTGGTGGATACCACCGGGGCGGGGGATGCCTATGCGGCCGGTTTCCTGGCGGGGTGGACATCGGACCGCACGCTGGCCGAATGCGGGCGGCTGGGCAGTGTTGCCGCATCGGAAGTGATTTCGCATTACGGCGCGCGCCCGCTCATGAACATGCGCCAGGACATGGATTTCTGATCCCGCGCGCATCCATCGTGCGGGTGTGACGGGCGTGCATGCGAAGTTTCGCGTGCAATCCCGGCCTTTCCCCGTTATCTACGCACCCAGCAGCCACCCATTCCGCCGCTGCACGCACGGGTATCGCCCGTAATGTGCCGCTGCGCCCCTTATGGCATCCGCCAAGGAAAGTCAGGTCAAGAGCAGTTATGGATATCCGCAATATCGCCATTATCGCACACGTCGATCATGGCAAGACCACATTGGTCGACCAGCTTCTCAAACAGTCCGGTTCCTTCCGTGACAACCAGCACGTTGCCGAACGCGCCATGGACAGCAATGACCTGGAGCGCGAGCGTGGCATCACCATCCTTGCCAAGTGTACGTCGGTTGTGTGGAAGGATACCCGCATCAACATCATCGACACCCCGGGCCATGCCGATTTCGGTGGTGAGGTCGAGCGTATCCTGAGCATGGTCGATGGCGCGGTTGTGCTGGTCGATTCCGCCGAAGGCGCCCTGCCGCAGACCAAGTTCGTGGTGGGCAAGGCGCTGGCGCGCGGCCTGAAGCCGATCGTGGTCGTGAACAAGATCGACCGTGGCGATGCCCGCCCCGATGAGGTGCATAACGAGATCTTCGACCTGTTCGCGGCCCTTGGCGCGAATGACGAGCAGCTTGACTTCCCGATGCTGTACGCCTCGGGTCGCCAGGGCTGGGCGGACCTGGAGATTGACGGGCCGCGCAAGGACCTCTCCCCGCTGTTCGACCTGATCCTGCGCCATGTGCCGCCGCCGAAGGTCAACAAGGACGCGCCGTTCGCGATGGTCGCCACCATCTTGGAGAACGACAACTTCCTTGGCCGCGTGCTGACCGGGCGCGTTGAGCAGGGCACGGCGAAAATGAACATGCCGGTGCATGTGCTGCGCCCCGATGGCTCGGTTGTGGAAACCGGGCGCCTGACCAAGCTGCTGTCCTTCCGTGGGCTGGACCGCGTGCCGGTCGAGGAAGTCGAGGCCGGTGACATCGTGGCCGTGGCCGGTCTGTCGGAAGCGACGATCCCCGAGACGATCGCAGCCCTTGAAGTCAGGGAACCGCTGCCCTCCACCCCGGTTGACCCGCCGACGCTGTCCATGACCTTCCGCCTCAATGACGGTCCGCTGGGTGGCCGTGAGGGCAAGAAGGTCACCTCGCGCCAGATCCGTGACCGTCTGTTCAAGGAAACCGAAGGCAACATCGCCATCCGCGTGTCCGAAAGCCCCGAGAGCGAGGCGTTCGAGGTGGCGGGCCGTGGTGAACTCCAGCTTGGCGTGCTGATCGAGCAGATGCGCCGCGAAGGCTTCGAACTGACCATCGGCCGCCCGCGCGTGCTGTTCCGCACGAATGAGGAAACCGGCGAGCGCGAGGAGCCGTTCGAGGAAGTCCTGATTGACGTGGACGAGCCGTATTCGGGCGTCGTGGTTGAAAAGATGGCGCTGCGCAAGGGCATCATGCAGGACATGCAGCCTTCGGGTGGCGGCAAGGTACGCCTGACGTTCCAGATCCCCTCACGCGGGCTGATCGGCTATCATGGTGAATTCCTGACCGATACGCGTGGCTCGGGCATCATGAACCGCCTGTTCTCGGGCTACCAGCCCTATGTCGGTCCGATCGCGGGGCGTCGCAATGGCTCGCTGATCTCGTCCGAAGATGGCGCGACCACGCAGTATTCGCTGTTCTCGCTGCAGGACCGTGGCACGCTGTTCGTCGATGCGGGCGAGAAGGTTTACGTGGGCATGATCATTGGCGAGCATTCGCGTGAGAATGATCTGGAAGTAAACCCGATCCGTGAAAAGAAGCTGACCAACATCCGTGCCGCCGGCAAGGACGAGGCCCTGCTGCTGATCCCGCCGCGCAAGATGAACCTGGAACAGGCCATCGCCTATATCGAGGATGATGAACTGGTTGAGGTCACGCCCTCTGCCGTGCGCATCCGCAAGCGCTACCTTGACCCGCACGAGCGCAAGAAGCGCGAACGTTCGGGCACGGTTGACTGATTCCCTGCCCTGAGGGAGGGGCTGCAATCTTTAGTAATGTTTCAGTTCTTGAGATTGTGGTCCCCTTGCGGCAAGTAGATGATGCTTTCCATAAATTTAGAAATTTTAATTCTCGACGACCCTCCTGCGGCATGTTACAGCATGGGGGTCGGTTCGGGTCTGGCGATTCGCCCCCTGATAGACATATTGGGATGAGAAGTCCCGGTCTGTGGAGTATTTTTATATGATCGTTTCCCCCCGTCGTTTTCTCGCAGCCATGTCCGCTGTTGCCGTCATGGGCGTTGCCGCCCCCGTCATGGCGCAGACGGCTGAACCCACCACCCCGGCCGTTTCCGCTCCGGAACATGCGCCTGACGCCGCTGCCGGCGCCGATGCCGCCGAAGCCGGTGCGAAGAAGCACCACAGCGGCAGCCACCACCACGGTGGCCGTCATCACGGTGCGAAGAAGGACGCCGCAACGACTGAAGCGCCTGCCGCTCCGGCCGCGCAGTAATCATTGCCGTGTCGTGACCGGCCCCCTGTGGGGGCCGGTTATGGCCGCCAGTAAAAAAGCCCGGTTCGTGCCGGGCTTTTTTATTATGGGCCGCCCCCTTCGGGGGCTGGGGCGTCAGCGCCCGGCATAGCGGTCCAGTGACAGGTCCAGGCAGGGAATTTCGGTGCGCCTGTTGCTTATCCGGTCCGCCAGGACGCGGCCTGACCCGCAGGCCATGGTCCAGCCCAGCGTGCCATGCCCGGTATTGAGCCACAGGTTGGAAAACCGCCCCGTCGGCCCGATGACCGGCGTGCCGTCGGGCGTGCTCGGGCGCAGCCCGGTCCAGTACGCGGCCTGAGACAGGTCGCCGCTGCCGCCAAACAGTTCGGAAAATGACATTTCCAGCAGTTCCCGCCGGTCGCGGCTCAGGCGCAGGTTGTAGCCGGTCAGTTCCGCCGTGCCGCCAATGCGGATACGATCCCCCAGCCGGGTGACGGACACCTTGTATGTCGCGTCATTGACGGTGGAAAGCGGGGCACACGCGGCATCGGTGACCGGCAGCGTCAGGGAATAGCCCTTGGTGGGATAGACCGGCAGCGCAAGCCCCAGCGGCCGCAGCAGCAGCGGCGAATAGCTGCCCATGGACACGACATAGGCATCGGCCGTCAGCCGCCCCCGCGATGTGCGCACACCCAGGATTTCGGTGGCGGCGGCATCAAGGGCTTCGACTGCTGTCTCGTAATGGAAGGTGACGCCCAGTTCCTCTTCCGCCTTCTGGGCCAGGCGCTGGGTGAACATGTGACAGTCCCCCGACTCGTCACCGGGCAGGCGCAGGCCGCCGCTGAACAGATGCCGCTTTGCCGCAAGGCCGGGTTCGTGCCGGGCAATGTCATTGCGGTCCAGCAGTTCATGGGCAATGCCTGCCTGATCCAGCAGCGCCATGTCACGGCTGGCGGCATCAAGCTGCGCCTGCGTGCGGAACAGCTGGATCAGGCCGCGCTGTTCATCATCATAGGTGATGCCCGTCTCCCGGCGCAGCGTATCAAGGCAGTCGCGGCTGTACTGCGCGATGCGCAGCATGCGGGACTTGTTGATCCCGTAATCATGCGCGTTGCAGTTGGCCAGCAGCTGCCCGATCCAGCGCAGCATGGCGAAGTCGAGGCGCGGGCGGATGGTGATGGGCGCGTGGCGGCCGGTCATCCACCGCAGCACCTTGAACGGCAGCGCGGGCTCGGCCCATGGCGCGGAAAACCCCGGCGAGATCTGGCCCGCATTGGCAAAGGACGTTTCAAACGCCGCGGCGGGCTGGCGGTCCACGACCGTGACCTCGTGGCCTTCCTTTGCCAGGTACCATGCGGCGGTCACCCCCACCACGCCCGCGCCCAGAACGATAACCTTCACAGTTTCATCCTTACTTCCGTCATCAACACTCCGGGGGATGCGCCATGTGGCCGCAATGGTCAACCACCCGTGTTATGACAGAAGCGGGGCCGGTCCTCAGGCGCCGGGCATGCCCTTGCTGGTTGAATATTCAAAATGCAGCGCGGTATCGGGGTGCACGATGGGGTGGATGGCGTGCGCGGCCATCGCCCCCTCGGTAAAGCCCTGCAGGATCAGCTTGAGCTTGCCTGGATAGGCCGCGACATCACCCACGGCGAAGATGCCGGGCAGGCTGCTTTCGCAGCTTGAGGGCGTGACGGGAATGGTGCCGCGCACCGTGTCCAGCCCCCATTGCGCGATGGGGCCAAGATCGGTCGCCAGCCCGAAAAAGGGCAGCAGGTGGTCACAGGCGACATGGCGCACCGTGCCATCCAGTGTAGCCAGATCCACGCCGGCAAGCTGCCCGTCCGTACCCTGCAGCCCATGCAGCTGGTAGCCGATGATCTTCTCGATCTCGCCCGCCGCCACGGCCTCGTCAAGCTGGCGCAGGCTTTCGGGGGCGGCGCGGAAGCGGTCGCGCCGGTGCACCAGCCTGACGCTGCGTGCGACCGTACGCAGGGACAGCGCCCAGTCCACCGCCGAGTCGCCGCCACCGGCGATCAGCACGTCACGATCCGCGAAGTCGGCGCGGCGGCGGACGAAATACTGCACGCCCCCGCTGCGCTCGAACGCTTCCAGCCCCTCCAGCGGGGGGCGGTTGGGGCCGAATGCGCCCGCGCCCGCCGCGATGATGACCGCATGTGCGTGGATGATGTCCCCCGCGCTGGTGCCCAGGCGGAAATGGCCGCGCGTGCCCTCCAGCGTCTGCACCCGGCGGCCCAGCAGGCGGGGCACGTCAAAGGGGGCGATCTGGCGGTCGAGTGCGTCGATCAGGGCGCCGCCTTCAATGGCGGGGTGGGCGGGAATGTCATAGATCGGCTTTTCGGGGTACAGCGCCGTGCACTGGCCGCCAATGGCATCGAGTGCGTCGATCAGGACGCAGCGCAGCTTGAGCATGCCGCATTCAAACGCGGCAAACAGCCCGGCGGGGCCTGCGCCGATAATGGCAACGTCCACGCTGTGGGTGGGGGAAAGGGTGGTCATGTCCGGCTCTGTCATCCTGCGATCCATCGGGTCAAAGGCACCTGTCAGCTGCGGTTTTGCGTTTTTGCCGCCAATGGCGCAACCCCCGGCGCATCCTTCGGCATGTCCTGCCGCATGCCCCCTTGTGCGGGGCTGTGGGGCAGGGGCACAATCAGCCCATGCAAGACAGTTCCCCAACGGCCGGTGGCGGCAGGACCATACGGGACATTCCCCTGCCCGATACACAGGCGACCCAGGCGCTGGGCCACGCGCTTGCCCCCCTGCTGCGCGCGGGGGATGCCGTACTGCTGGAAGGCGACCTTGGCGCGGGCAAGACCACCCTAGCGCGTGCCCTGCTGCGTGCGCTGTGCGGCAGTCCGGACATGGAAGTGCCAAGCCCGTCCTATACACTGGTGCAGGTCTATGACGCGCCGCTGGCCGCGGTCGCGCATTTCGACCTGTGGCGGCTTGACGGGCCGGATGCCCTGCATGAACTGGGCTGGGATGATGCGTGCGAGGGCATTGTCCTGGTGGAATGGCCAGACCGCCTTGGCACGCTTGCCCCCCCGGATGCGTTGCATGTCCGCCTGCTGCATACGGCGGATGGCGGGCGGGTGGCCCGGCTGGAGGGCTGGGGCGCGCGGCTGGCGCAGGCAGGTGATATGGGGATGGGAGAACGGTCATGAGCGTGGACATGCCGCGTGTTGCCATGGTTTTCGCGGCGGGGCTGGGGCGGCGCATGCGGCCACTGAGCGAACGGATGCCCAAGCCGTTGCTGGAGGTGGCGGGGCAGCCGATCCTGGATCATGTGCTGGACCGGCTGGAGGCGGCGGGCGTGCCCGAAGTGGTGGTCAACGCCCACTGGCAGCCCGGGGCCATTCACGCAGCCCTCGCCACGCGCGCTGCGGCCGGGCGCGGGCCACATACCACCGAACAGGTTGAGGACAGCCTGCTGGAAACGGGGGGCAGTGCCGCCGCCGCCCTGCGGGCGGGAAGGCTGGGGTCGGGGCCGTTCTTCCTGCTCAATGGCGATGGCATGTGGCTCAACGGTCCGGTAGCGGCCCTGCGGCGGCTGGCGGCCGCCTTTGATCCCGCCCGCATGGACGCCATGCTGCTGCTGGGCGCCATGACCCGGGCCGTGGGGGAAGTGGGGCGTGGGGACTTTGCCATTGACGCGCATGGCAGGCCGCGCCGCCCGCGCGCGGGGGAGGTCACGCCCTATGTCTTTACCGGGGTGCAGATCGTCTCGCCTGCCCTGTTCGATGGCGCGCCGCAGGGCGCGTTCAGCATGAACCTGCTGTGGGACCGGGCCATGGCGGCGGGCCGGCTGGGGGTGATCGTGCATGATTCGCTGTGGTTCCACCTGTCGCGCCCGGCCGACATCACGGCCGCCGAGCAGGTGCTGCATTCCGCCCTCAACCCGGACCGGGACAATGATATATGACTGAAAGCCGGGGGGCACCCTGCCTGCGTGGCCGCGTTGCCGTCGTGCCGCCGCATGTACCCTTTGTGGACCAGATTGCCGCGCGCTGGCTGGATCAGGCGGGGCATGACCCGCGGGAATGTGGCACCGGCCTGATCCTGCTGCCCAGCCGCCGCGCCGCCCGCGCCCTGACCGAGGCGTTCATGCGCCAGGTCGATGGCCGCCCGCTGCTGCTGCCCCGTATCGCCCCCATTGCCGCGCTGGATGAGGCATCGCTTGCGCTGTCAGGCCAGAACGCGCTTGACCTGCCGCCCGCGGTGGACCCGGTGCGGCGGCTGGCAACGCTGAGCCTGCTGGTCATGCAGGCGGGAAAGGCGTTTGGCGATGTGCAGGGCGTGGACCAGGCCTGGCCGCTGGCGCGCGCGCTGGCGGACCTGATGGATGAGGCGGAATGGGCGGAATGTGACCTGCGCACGCGCCTGCCGCATGCGGCGGAAGGGGATTTTGCCCAGCACTGGCACCAGACACTGCGCTTCCTGTCCATCGTGACCAGCGTGTGGCCCGCATGGCTGGCAGAACAGGGGGTGATGAACCCTGTGGCCCGGCAGACCGCCCTGCTGCACGCACAGGCCGCGCGCTGGGAACGCGAGCCGCCCGCGCCCGGTACCCCCATATGGGCCGTAGGCTTTGCCGATGCCGTGCCTTCGACCATCGCCATGCTGCGCGCCGTGCTGTCCGTGCCCGACGGGCTGCTGGTGCTGCCCGGTGTGGACACGACATGCGCGCAGGCGGTGTGGGAACACCTGCCTCCTGACCATCCCCAGGCCGGTACGGCCCGCATGCTGGCCGAACTGGGGATTGCGCGTGATGGCATGGAACAGTGGGACAGCCTGCCACCGGGCAGTACCGCCACCAGCCCGGCCGCGCGGGCGGGGCTGCTGGCGCGCGCGCTGCTGCCTGCCCATGCGCTGGAACAGTGGCGCGCGCCCGATGCGCCGGTGGCGGCCGATGGCCTGTCGGTGCTGCGCAGCGCCGACCAGCAGGAGGAAGCCGCCGCCATCGCCATGGTCCTGCGTCAGGTGCTGGAGCAGCCCGGCAGGCGCGCGGCCCTCGTCACGCCCGACCGGGCGCTGGCCGGGCGGGTGGCGACGGAACTGGTGCGCTGGGGCGTCATTGCCGATGACAGCGCGGGGGAAAGCCTGCTCACCATACCGCAGACCGCGTTCCTGCGCCTGATCGTGCAGGCGGTGGATGGCGGGCTTTCGCCCGTGGCGCTGCTTTCCGTCATCAAGCACCCGCTGGCGGCGTGTGGTCTTTCACCGGGCAACTGCCGCGCCAGCGCCCGCCAGCTTGAACGGCTGGTCCTGCGCGGCCCGGCCCCACCCCCCGGTATTGCGGGGCTGCGGCGCGCGCTGGCGCGGGCGGCGGATGATCCCCATGGCGCGCTGGCCGATGCCCCCGACGCACCGGAGGAAATCAACGCCTTCCTGAACCGGCTGGAAGCGGCCTTCGGCCCGCTGCTGGCCCTGCCGGTCAGCACGCCGGTGCCGGTTCCCACCCTGCTGGCCGCCCTGATCGAGGTTGCGCAGGACCTGGCCACGACCGGCAGCGCCGATGGCGCCGAACGCCTGTGGGCAGGCGAGGAAGGCAACGCGCTGGGCCAGCACATGAGCGCGATGCTGGCCTGGTGCGATGTGCTGCCCGATGCCCGTCTGGGCACGCTGGACGGGCTGCTGGCGTCCTCGCTCGCGGGTATGACCGTGCAGGGGCGGCGCGCCGTGCGCGGGCGGGCGGGGGCGGTGCACCCGCGTGTGTTCATATGGGGCCTGCTGGAAGCACGGCTGCAGACGGCGGATACCATCGTGCTGGGGGGACTGGTGGAAACCGTGTGGCCACCCGCCACCGATCCGGGCCCATGGATGAGCCGCCCCATGCGCACCCGTGTGGGCCTGCCCGCGCCGGAATGGGTGATCGGTCAGGCCGCGCATGATTTCGTCTCCTGCGCCTGCGCCGCCCCACGGGTCGTGCTGTCGGTAGCCGGCCGGCGGCAGGGCGCGCCCACGGTGCCCGCGCGCTGGCTGGTGCGGCTGGATGCCTATCTGGCGGGGCATGGCCACGGCCTGCCCGCGCACCCCGCCCTGCGCTGGCTGGAGGGGCTGGACCGGCCCGCGGGCGTGCCCATGCCGGTTGCCCCCCCGCGGCCGCGCCCGGCGGTGGGCCTGCGCCCGCGCAGCCTGTCGGTGACCGAGATCGAGACATGGATGCGCGACCCCTATGCCATCTATGCCCGCCGCATACTGAAGCTGAACCGGCTGGCGGATCTGGAGGAACTGGCCGATGCCGCCGATTACGGCCAGATCGTGCATGCGGCCCTGGACAGGTGGTTCCGCGCCCATCCCGCCGACTGGCCGGCCGATGGCGCGGTACGGATGCAGGCTGTCTTTGCCGATGTACTGCGTGAGGCGGGCCTGCGCCCCGCGCTGGCGGCGTGGTGGGCGCCCCGGCTGGAGCGTATTGCCACATGGTGCGCCCGGACCGAACAGGCCCGCCGCGCCACCGGCGCCCCCTGCACGGTGCTGACGGAGCAGGGTGGGACCATGCGGCTGGACGACCTGCCCGGTGGCGCGTTCACCCTGCGCGGGCGGGCCGACCGGATCGACCTGCACGGGGATGGCGCGCTGAGCCTGTTCGATTACAAGACCGGCACCCTGCCCGCCCGGCGCAGCGTGATCGAGGGCTGGCAGTCCCAGCTGGTGCTGGAGGCGGCGATGATCGAGAGCGGTGGCTTCCCGCCCCCCGTGGCGGGCAGGGTAGCGGAACTGGTGTACTGGCGGCTGACCGGTGGCCATGTTCCGGCACAGGTGCTGGATGTCGCGCGCGGCACGGAACTGAGTGACCTGATCGCGCACTGCCGGCAGGGGCTGCATGATCTGGTCGCGGCCTATGACAGCCCGGAACAGCCCTATCTGTCCCATCCCTGGCCCGGTGAGGAACCGCGTTTCGCCGATTATGCCCATCTGGCCCGGGTGGCGGAATGGAGTGCCGCGCGTGAGGAGACGGCAGGATGAACCGCCCCGTCACGAAGGGGGAAGGCAGGGCGGACGCCATCGGCCTTGCCAATCGCAGCCAGGCGCAGGCGTCGGACCCGCAGGCGTCGGTTTTTGTCTCGGCCTCGGCGGGCAGTGGCAAGACCAAGCTTCTGGTCGACCGGCTGCTGCGCCTCATGCTGCCGCGCGACGTGCCGGACCGGGACGGGGTGATGACCCGCGTGCCCGGCAGCGACCCCGCGCGCATCCTGTGCCTGACCTTTACCAAGGCGGCGGCGGCGGAAATGTCGATCCGCCTGCAGAACCGGCTGGGCCAGTGGGTCATGCTGCCCGATGCGGATCTGGACCGGGAGCTTGCGCGCCTGTCCGTACCCACCGGGGTGGAGACCCGCCGCGTGGCGCGTGAACTGTTTGCCCGCGTGCTGGACCTGCCCGGCGGCATGCGCATCGGTACCATCCATGCCTTCTGTCAGTCGCTGCTGCGGCGTTTCCCCATCGAGGCCGCGATCAGCCCGCATTTCACCCTGATCGAGGAAACCGATGCCCGTCTGGCCCAGCGCGCGGCGGTGGAGGATGTGGTGGGGCAGGGTGGCCCGGCCGTGTCCACGCTGGCGGCCCAGATCGGGGTGGGGGAGTTCACCACCCTGATCGGCCGCCTGCAGGCCCAGTCGCGCCGCATCCTGCCCGTGGCGCGGCGCTGGCAGGCCGATCCCGCCACGGTGGAAGCGGCACTCATGCACCTGCTGGGCATCAGTGGCCGCAGCGCGGAGGATGTGCTGTGCAGGGCCTGCGCCACGATTCCCGATGAGGACGCCCTGCGGGACGGCCTGCGGTTCGTGGCGCGGAACGGTTCCCCCACGGTGCGGGCACTGGCCGAAACCATGCTGGCATGGCTGGGGCAGGATACGGCAGCCCGTGCGGCAGACTGGCCCACATGGCGTGGCAGCCTGCTGACGCAGAAGGGTGAGCCCCGCCAGCGGGGTGGCCTGAACATCAAGCTGGCAGCCGAGTGTTCTGGCCTTGTTGGCCAGCTTGGGGCGGAAGCCGCGCGGGTGATCGGCATCGACCGGCAGTTGCGTGCCATCACGGTGTTCGAACTGACCTGCGCCCTGCTGTCCGTGGCCCAGCCGGTGCTGGAACGCTATGCCACGCGCAAGAGCGCGCAGGGCATGGTCGATTATGACGACCTGATCGACCGCACGCTCCAGCTTCTTGATGATCCGGGTGCGGCATGGGTGCTGTACAAGCTTGATGGCGGCATTGACCACCTGCTGCTGGACGAGGTGCAGGATACCTCGCCCGACCAGTGGGCCATTGCCGGTGGCCTGACCGCCGAATTCTTCGCGGGCGAAGGCACGCATGATGATGAAGGCTGCCCGCGCACCATCTTCGCGGTGGGGGATTACAAGCAGTCGATCTATTCCTTCCAGGGGGCCGATCCGGAGGCTTTCCGCGCCTGGCGGCAGCGCTTCCGCAGGCGCGCGGGGGCCGCGCAGGCGCTGTGGCGTGAACCGGCGCTGACCGTTTCCTTCCGTTCCACAGCACCCGTGCTGAAGCTGGTGGACAGCGTATTCGCCAATCCCGCCGCCGCCCGTGGCGTGGTGGAGCCGGAAGGCGGAATTCCCGCCCATGTCACTGCCCGGCCGGGGCAGGGCGGACGTGTGGAGATATGGCCCCCCGTGCCGGTGGAAGCCAGCGGGATGGATGTCAGCCCATGGATGGCGCCGCGCCATAATGCGGGCCAGTCCACCGCCCAGCAGCGTCTGGCCGACACGCTGGCGGGCTGGATCGCGGCACAGCTGCGCAAGGCCCCCGCACCGGGGGAGGCGGCACTTGCGCCCGGTGACGTGCTGATCCTTGTCCCCCGCCGGTCCGCCTTTGCCCGCGCGCTGATCCGCGCGCTGAAAACCCACGACGTGCCGGTGGCCACCCTGGTGCGCACCGTGCTGACCGACCAGCTTGCGGTGCGTGACCTCATGGCGCTGTGCGCGGCCCTGCTGCTGCCGCAGGATGACCTGACGCTGGCCTGTGTCCTGACATCCCCCATTGGCGGCCTGGATGACGATTCGCTCATGCCGCTCGCCACCGGGCGCAATGGCCAGCCACTGTGGGCGGTGCTGCGCGCGCGGCATGCCGAACGGCCTGACTGGGCTGCCGCGTGGCATATCCTCAATACCCTGTTCCGGCAGGTGGACTACGCCACCCCCTACCAGCTGCTGGCCGAAGCGCTTGGCCCGCTGGGGGGGCGTGCGCGCCTGCTGGCACGCCTGGGGCCGGAGGCGGTGGAACCGGTTGACGAACTGCTCTCCGCCGCCCTGCGCTTTGAGGAAGCGCATGCCATTTCCCTGCAGGGGTTCCTGCACTGGCTCAACGCATCGGATGAGACCGTGCGCCACGAGCCTGATGCCTCCGCCAACATGGTGCGTGTCATGACCGCGCATGGGGCCAAGGGGTTGCAGGCGCGGCTTGTCATCCTGCCCGACACCATTGCCACCCCGCGTTCCGACACCAATATCCTGTGGGCAGCCGACGACGTGACGGGTCTGGACATACCGGTCTGGGTACCCCGGCGCGAACTGGCCACGGATGTGACGGCGGGCCTGCAGGAACAGATCCGCCTGAATGCGGCGGAGGAATATAACCGCCTGCTCTATGTCGCCCTGACCCGGGCCAGCGACCGGCTGGTGATATGCGGATGGGAACCCGGAAGGGGCGTACCCGATGGCTGCTGGTACGACCTGTGCCGGCAGGGTTTCGAGAGTGCGGGGGCAACCGCGCAGCCCTTTGATCTGGGCTGGGAGGGGGAAACCCTGGTTCTGGAGGAAGCGCGCGTGTCTTCCCTCCCCGCTGCCCCATCCCCCTGTGCCGACCATGCGCCTGACAGGCCTGTCCCCTTGCCGGACTGGATGGGTCATGCCCCGCTCTGGCGGCCTGTCATGCCGGTTGCGGAAGGCCCGCTGGCCCGCCCGCTGGCCCCCAGTCGGCCCGATGACGTGGCCCTTGGCCCGCAGCCCGCCGTGCGCTCGCCGCTTGCAGCCGCCAGCACCGTACGCGCCCGGGCGGACAGGGAGGCCAGTCGTGCGCGCGCGTTGCAGCGTGGGCAGCTGGTCCATGCCCTGCTGCAGTACCTGCCCGACTGTCCCGTATCCCGGCGGGCGGAACTGGCCGATGCGTGGCTGGCCCGCCCGGCGGCAGGACTTGCGCCCGCGCAGCGGGGTGAACTGGTGGCGCAGGTGCTGGCGGTGATGGACCAGCCGGCGCTTGCCGCCCTGTTTGCCCCCGGCAGCCGCGCGGAGCAGCCGCTTGCGGGTGTTGTCGGCCAGCAGGTGATTGTGGGGCAGGTGGACCGCATGGCGGTGGATGCCGGTACGGTTACCGTGTGTGATTTCAAGACGAACCGCCACCCCCCCCAAAGCATTGACAGGACGCCGGTGCTGTACCTGCGGCAGATGGCGGCCTACCGGGCGCTGCTGCGCGGGGTCTATCCGGGCAGGCAGGTCGTGTGCGCGCTGGTCTGGACGGAGGGCGTGCGGGTTGACATCCTGCCCGCTACGCTGCTGGACAGGTATGCACCCGACATGAAGGATGCCATGCAGGCTTGACCCCACGCCCCGGCATGGCCATGTCAGCACGACACGGGCGGTCACCCCACCGCCAGAGAGGAGTTTTCAAGTGATGAGCGAAAATACGATTGCTGTCAGCGATGACCAGTTCAAGTCCCTGGTGCTGGACTCCAAGGAGCCGGTACTGGTTGATTTCTGGGCGGAATGGTGCGGCCCGTGCAAGATGATCGCCCCGGCGCTGGATGAAATTGGCGCGGAGTTCAAGGGCAGGATGACCGTGGCCAAGGTCAATATTGACGATAACCTGCGCGCCCCTAACGAATACGCCGTGCAGAGCATTCCCACGCTGATCCTCTTCCGCGATGGCAAGCCGGTGGCCAAGCAGTCGGGTGCCGTGCCCAAGAGCCAGCTCAAGGCATGGGTTCAGGCCAACCTGGGCTGATAAGTTACGGCGCGGTGGTGGCCCGTCAGCGCGCGCGGGCCACATCCGTCCATGTTGTGGGGGTCGCCCCCGCATGGGCAAGCCCCGAACGGAAACCGGGGGCGCATAGCGTGCGCAGCTCGGCTTCGTGCTCGTATGTGGGCATGAGCCGCTGCAGGAGTTTGTTCTTGGCCGTGGCCGGGTGGAAGTAGATTTCCGACAGGCCATCGGGCAGGTGGGCAGCCAGTGCGGAGACGCGCTCGGTCGTCATATGCCCGCTCCATGCCAGCCCGAAGCACCAGTCATTGGTGACAAGCCCCGCCTTGTGCGCCTGGTGGCGCAGCAGGCCGGTCCAGCGCCGCAGCGCGGCATCACCCAGCGTATCGGCATAGGTGCCCGCCGCATAGAGCGGCTGGGGCGGTTCCAGCGGCACACGGATCGCGCGCAGGCCGTGGCGCAGCCCGCTTTCAATCATGTACCGTCCCACGGTGGGGTGCAGGTGCATGTGCTTGTGCGCGTTGGCATGGTCCAGTGCCAGCCCGGTTGCGGTGAAGGCCCGGAACTGGGCCTCGATTTCGGCGGCCAGTTCCCGGCGCACGGCGGGGCGGAAGAAATACTCCACGCCCAGCTTCAGCTGGTCGGAGGGGAACTGCCCGTCCTGTGGCACCAGAAGCGGGATATCGGCTGGCGGCAGGGTGGCCGGCCCTTCGATCGCAACCAGATGCAGCCCCACCCGCAGGTCCGGCAGTTTTTTTGCCCGGCGCACGGCATCGGTGGCGGCGGGGCCAGATACCATCAGGCTCGCGGTTGACAGCAATCCGTCCCGATGCGCGATCTCGATCGCCTCGTTCACTTCTTCGGACAGGCCGAAATCATCGGCGGATATGATGACACGCTTCATGATAGAAAACCGGGTGGCATGAAAAAAGAAATGCCGGAACCCGAAGGTCCCGGCATGGGGCAATCGCAGGCAGCCTGATCAGGCGGCGCGACGTTCGCGCAGGAACTGGAAGAATTCCACCCCTTCGCGCAGGCGGCGCTTCATCATCTGCGGGCTGCGGACCATCTCGTTCAGGATCGAGGCGATCTTGGGCGCGCGGAAGTAGAACTTCCGGTAGAACTCTTCCACGCTCTGGAAGATTTCGGTGTGCGACAGATGCGGGTAGTGCAGGGGCGCAATCTGCACGCCGTTATCATCGATCAGTTCGGCGTTCTTCTCATCCAGCCAGCCATTCTCGGTCGCCTGCTTGTGCAGGAACGTGCCAGGATAGGGTGCCGCCAGCGAGACCTGCAGGGTGTGCGGGTTGATCTCGGTGGCGAAGCGGATGGTTTCCTGGATGGTTTCCTTCGTCTCGCCCGGCAGGCCGAGGATGAAGGTGCCGTGGATCTTGATGCCCAGCTCGTGGCAGTTCTTGGTGAACTCGCGCGCCGTCTCGACACGCATGCCCTTCTTGATGTTGTGCAGGATCTGCTGGTTGCCGCTCTCGTAGCCCACCAGCAGCAGGCGCAGGCCGTTGGCCTTGAGCACTTCCAGCGTCTTGCGCGGCACATTGGCCTTGGCGTTGCACGACCACGTCACACCCAGCTTGCCCAGTTCCTTGGCAATCGCTTCGGCACGCGGCAGGTCATCGGTGAAGGTGTCGTCGTCGAAGAAGAATTCCTTCACCTGCGGGAAATACTGCTTCGCCAGACGGATCTCGGCCGCCACATGCTCGGGGCTGCGGGTGCGGTAGTGGTGGCCACCCACCGTCTGCGGCCACAGGCAGAAGGTGCAGCGCGACTTGCAGCCACGGCCGGTATAGATCGAGATGTAGGGGTGCATCAGGTAACCGATGAAGTAATCCTCGATCTTCAGGTCACGCTTGTACACCTCGGTCACGAACGGCAGGCTGTCCATGTCCTCGATCATGGCGCGGTCGCGGTTATGGACGATCTTGCCGTCCCCGTCGCGCCAGGAGATGCCATCGACATCCTTCCAGTCACGGCCTTCGGCCATTTCCTTGATGGTGAAGTCGAACTCGTTGCGCGCCACGAAGTCCACCGGCGGGGCGTTGAGCAGGCTTTCCTCGGGCTGGACGGCAACCTTGGCGCCCACCATGCCGATCTTGACCTTGGGATTGGCGTCCTTGATCATCTGCGCCACCCGCACGTCCGAGGCGAAGGACGGGGTGGAGGTATGCATGATGACGAGGTCGCGGTTGCGCACGTCTTCCAGGATCGGTTCCATGCCCATGCGCGCGGGCGGCGCATCAATCAGGCGGCTGCCTTCCACCATGGCGGCGGGCTGCGCCAGCCATGTGGGGTACCAGAACGACTTGATTTCCCGCTTGGCCTGATAGCGGGAGCCGGCCCCACCGTCGAATCCGTCAAACGAAGGCGGCTGGAGAAACAGGGTTTTCATCATGCTACGCATATCCTCGGGTTCTGGCGGGGAAACGGGGTTCCCTTATACCCGTTCTTATTGACTACAGGGTTGGTTTTTCAAAGCAGGCCCAGCCTGCCCATGGGGGGTCAGTCACGGGGTGATGCCGGCTGTGAGCGCGATGTCATGACCGAATGGGGCGTGACATGCATTGTCTGTCCGCGCCAGGCAACCCGGGTGCCGGTTACGCTGCCCACCATGATCGCGGCCGATATCCAGTCGCGCAGTGGCAGCAGCAGCAGCGGCAGCAGGCTGCGTTGCGCCAGCGTCCGGTCCAGTATGAAGGAGCATACGCCCCGCCATGCCCATGTCCCGGCAAAGAAGAACCACGTCCACGCGGCATGCGGGGCCAGGAGCACCGCGACACTGGCCCAGAACAGTGGCAGCTGGATGGCGGAGGCGGCATAGCCCGCCGGTTCCAGCGTCTTGACCGTCCGGCCCCAGCGCAGTTCATGCGCCAGCACCTCGCGCATCGAGGTTTCACCCACCGTGGTCCATGTCATGCACGCGGCAATGGCAATGTCCTTGCCACGCTCGCGCACATAGCGACCCAGCATCGCATCATCGGCAACATGGGGCACCAGGGCTTCCAGTCCGCCTATCGCCTCAAGCATGGAGCGGCGCAGCGCCATGGTCGCCCCCAGGCAGTCCTGCCGCCCCAGATAGCGCGACAGCATGACACCGGGCAGGAAGTTGTGGTTGATCTGGCATGCCGCCAGCAGGCGCGGCACCGTGGGGGAAGCGGGCAGCCCCGCATAGAGCGTGGTGACCAGCCCCACATCGGCGGGGACCAGCGCGCCCACCACATGGCGCAGGTAGTCGGGCGCCACATGGATGTCCGAATCGGAGATGACCAGCACATCATGCTTCACGCTGCGCATGATGTTGATCAGGTTGCCGATCTTGCGGTTGACCCCGTGAAAGGTGGAGTCGACCACCAGTTCCATGTCCACCGCCGGATGCCGCTCCATCAGGCGGCGCACGATGGGAATGGCCGCATCATCTTCCGACTGGACGCCAAAGACGATCTGCATCTGGGGATAGTCCTGCGTGCAGAAGCTTTCGAGCGCCTCTTCCAGCAGGGGTTCATCCCCATGCAGCGGCTTGAGCACGGACACGGGTGGCATGGGCACCTGCCGGTCCACCCGCTTTTCCTGCCAGCGGAAACGCGAGACCAGAACGGTGCCAAGCGCTGCCTGCATGCACCCGGCGGCCGCAACGGTCGCGGCCAGTCCGGCGGGTGAAACAAGAGCGTTGAAAACAGACATTATCTTTCCGGCAAGGTCCCGCGTATGGAGCGAATCAGAAAAAGGCGTAAGGGAGGGGTGCGATCACTCTTCCGAGAACGTCTTGATTTTTTTCTGTAGCAGATTTGTCAGTTTTTGCACATTGCCGCCAGACAGGGCCGAACTGAAATCGGCCCGCTGGGCCGCGACCTGGCTGATATGGGCATTGAGCAGCACATCCACGATCTGCCAGCCCCGGGCGCCCGAACGCATCACGTAATTGATTTCGGTGCCATTGGCGTCATCGGACGAGCCGATGCGTGTTACAACAATACGGTCATTGCCAACGGGGGATGCGGTCACGGCGGGATCGATGGTGAAGCGCGCGTCACTGCCCGGCTTGAAGCTGGAAACATAGCGGGCGATCGTGAACTGGCGGAATGTGGCCAGCAGGGCCTGCTTCTGGTCATCGGGCAGGGTCGCGTAACGCGGGCCGACGGAGGAGGCGAGCACGGCTTCCATGTCATAGGCATGGTCGATGGCCGGGGCCAGGATCTGCGAACGCTGCTCGAACGAGCCGGCACCCTTGGCCTGGATGCGGTCAAGCGCTGCATAAAGCGCCTTGATCGGTTCCTGCACCTGCGCATCGGATGCGCTGGCGGCATGGGCTGCATGGATGGAGAAGACGGCAGGGACGACCGGTGCCGCCATCAGGCTGGCGCACAGCACCAGCGACGTGGTTTTCAGGACATGTTTCATAATGTTCATGATTTCGGTCCGTTTGCTGTCTTTAGCAAGGGCTGCGTCATGCTGATTCCGACACCCAGCGCCTCAAGGGCGGTATTGGTAATGGCCGCCGCATCCAGCCCTGCCTCGATATACTGGGCATCCTGGGTGTTATGATCGATGAAGCGGTCGGGCAGGGTCATGGGGCGGAAGCGCACGCGGTCGAGCAGTCCGGTCCTGGCCAG
>ERZ746981.76-NODE-76-length-88827-cov-14.267628_pt1 | contig 88827 bp, 50 predicted proteins | sample MGYA00374948_ERZ746981 | MGnify/ENA primary metagenome ERZ746981 (study PRJEB28757, sample SAMN06711160) | food metagenome | host: microorganism | place: China:Harbin | collected 2017-01-30 | study: EMG produced TPA metagenomics assembly of the Analysis of Microbial...
AGAAAAAAAATGAAGAAAAACGAGTTATCGATTATGTGAAAAAAAAAAAAAAAAAAAAAAAAAAAAAAAAAAAAAAAAAAAAAAAAAAAAAACGCCGGATTGAAGATTCAATTGTGCGTATGTGTAAATTACGATGGGGAAGAAATACATAAAGATATATAGACACCTTCCCATTAATCCAAGCAATTTAGTACAAATACTTACCAGGAACTCAAGGTAGCAAACTTATTGAAATGAGCGATATAGACGTGAACTCGGTCCAGAACTTGGATGAAAACTCAAAGAAAGAGGTGGCCAACTTTATCCAGCAACAGACTTCGAAGGCTAAAATCCAGAATTCGGTCACGAACTTCACGGATATGTGCTTCAAGAAGTGTGTGACAACTGTTAATGACGGAAATTTGGATCGCAACGAGGAAGAATGCCTTGGAAACTGCTTGAACAGGTTCTTGGATACAAACATCAAAATAGTGCAAATACTTCAATCTCTGCAGAAATAGACGGCGAGCGGCATTGTACGTGTATATAGAATAATAGAGGGTTTGCTTAGGATGCTATCGCACTGCTTTGTATGCGTATTATGTATGTAAATGTGTGAGTTAGGCCCAGGTAAAAGTGCAGAGGTCGGTGCGTCGATCGACGCGAGCATGCGTCTGCGGTTTGCTGTCGTGCTCGAAATCAAATGTAAATAACGGCGGGGCCAGAATTTATTGGTGGCACGGATGAGATCGTGGATGTATAGCAGATCAACACGAGTATTAAAGCCTCAAATTTAGAGTATTAACACACTCCTTTTGCTTTTTTTATTTGTTTTGCAAGCAACAGCTTTGTACAAAAAGGCAGTGCGAAATCTTTTTGCGGCCAAACGAGTGTGACTATGGGTAAGTGAGGTTTAGATTAGAGCAAGTAGCGAATGCTGGAATTTTAGTGATACTAACACCAGATGAGGTAGATAAATCAATAAAAAGAGGACTCAATGACCGGATATACGACAAGAGAAAGACCGCAGCATTGCAGTTGGAGCGGGTGGTGAAGGAGTGCATGGGCAATGGTGAGATGGACAAGATTGATCTCATCATTAAAGAGCTCAGGAGTAATTATGCGTATGCTGTTCATCAACCCAATGCCAGGTATGGAGGACTTATTGGATTAGCGGCAGTTGCCATAGCGCTCGGCCAGAGTGAAGTTCCGAAGTATTTGGAAGGAATAATGCATCCTGTTTTGGCCTGTTTTGGGGATCAAGACCCGATGGTGCGATATTTTGCTTGCGAAGCACTATACAACATTGCCAAAGTATCCAAGGGAGAAATCCTAATCTACTTCAACGAGATCTTTGACGTGTTGTGCAAGTTGGTGGCAGATCCGGAGATGAGCGTGAAAAACGCAGCTGATATACTTGATCGTCTAATTAAAGACATCGTGAGTGAAAAAGCAGCAACTTACGTCCCAGTGCTATCAATTCCCCCTGACACCTCCCCATTGGCCACCATGGTGGACCCGAGAACCGGGAAGACCCTGCAGGTGTACCAGCAGCAGCTGCCGAAGGCGTTTTCGCTTTCAAAGTTCATCCCGTTGTTGAAAGAGCGGATGTTTGCAACAAACCCGTACACCAGAATGTTCCTCGTGAGCTGGCTCAGGTTGTTGGACTCGATACCGGACTTGGAGATGATCTCGTACTTGGCGTCATTCTTGGACCCACTTATTTCCTATTTGAGCTCATCACTCGAAGACGTGCGTGTGGTGACTGAAAACTTCTTAAAGCTTCTTTTGCATGAGATTAAAGGGATATACGAGATAAAGGACCTGGTGAAGAGTAAAGAGGGGCGGGATAGTGAGAAGAAAGAAGCTGCAAAAGGTGAAGTGGATAGTGCCAAAGTAGAAAATCGGGATGATGAAGCTCACCGTAAAGATGGAAATGATGTAAGTGGCAAAAATACAGACAGCGGCGATAAGAATGGAGACAGTAACGAAGAAGAGAGCAGCATCAAGAGTAGAGACGAGGATAGAGGCTCAGCAAACAACACAGAGGGTATTGAAGTGGAAAAAGACGGCTTGTACATCCCGGGACAAGATGTGGAGATCGACTGCCCGAAAATCATCGATATACTCATCAACAACTTGGACTCTTCAGAGGAAACAATCCAGCTGATGGTGCTTGAGTGGCTAAGAACGCTTCTGGAGCTTTCGCCGCAGTCGTTTATCATCTTTATGCCGAAATTGCTCTCTGTTCTCTTGACGATCATCTCTCACAACAATTTCCAGCTTCAAAACCTGACGTTGGAGTTGAACACGAAGCTGATGGGTTTGGCATCGTCTGAGGAGGACAAGATTAACTATCCGATGATTGTGAACCAGCTCAGCCTGCAGTTTGTCAACGATAACGAGTCGACAAGGCTTGCTGCACTTGATTGGTTGATAATGCTTCACGATAACAGCCCGAACAAGTTCTTGGAGCACTCAGACAACATCTTTGTGATGCTTCTCAAGGCATTAAACGACTCTTCGGAGAAAGTGATTGACAAGGACTTGGAGCTCTTGTCGAAGATATCGAACCAAAGCGACGATAAGTACTTCCAATCATTCATGGTGGACCTAGTTGATCTTTTCAAGAAGGACCGCAAAATTTTGGACTCCAAGGCCGATTTCATCATTCGTACAATCTGCAAATCGTTGGATTCCGAGCGAGTGTACAAGACTATCTCGAAAGTTCTCTCCAAGGAGGAGGACAACCTCAATTTTGTGTCGATCGTCATCCAGATCTTGAACAACAACTTGATTATTGCCCCGGAACTCCAGCATCTCAGACACAAACTCATCAGAGGCGAGTCGGAGGACTTGTTTGTGGATTTATTCAGTTGTTGGTCGCTCAACTCGCCTTCCTTATTATGTCTCACATTGCTTACATCCAAGTACAAACTCAGCTGGGAGATTGTCTCCAAGATGGTCAACTATGACATCTCGCTAAACTTTCTCGTGCAACTCGATCTCATCATCCAGTTGCTCGAAAGTCCAGTTTTTGCCAAGTTGAGATTGGACTTGCTCAATCCAAGGAGAAACATGTACCTCTACCAGTGCTTGTACGGATTGTTAATGCTTCTTCCGCAGTCCAAGTCCTTTAAAGTTCTTCAGAACAGACTTGAGGCTGTGACTCCGATGGCCAGTCTTCAACTTCAGGCTGAAAAAAGCTCAAAGGACAAGGGGAAAGCCGGAAAGCACTACAACAACAGTTCAAGCAACCTGAGTATAGTCGGAAAGGCCGAGGATGATCTCAATGAGAAGCTTCTTCAGGTTTTTGATAGCTCGCAAAACAGACTCGATGAGTATAAACAGAACAACGAGAATAAGCAGCAGCCTGGTGCTGCAGTTATTCCTCAGGGATCAGAGTCTGTTGATACGCCGATCGACTTTCAACAGACGCCGACTCACACATCACCATCTACCAATGAGAATGCGAAAAAGCCCAGTTACATAGCTAAGTTGTCCGAAAGGCTCGGACGAAATATGTAAGTGAATATGTAAGTGAATATGTAAGTGGAATAAAGGGATTCAGAATAAAGGGAGTAAGAAGTAAGAGGTGAGTGAGAAGTAAGAAGTGAGTAAGAAGTAAGAAGTAAGAAGTGAGTAAGAACCAAGTAAGAACTAAGAACTAAGAACTAATTTAAATTCATATTCATTAATCTAATTACCTAAATCCGGTATATAACCAATATCATGCATCCCTCATATTATCTCCTTTCTCGCATACTTGAAGCTGTTACCCTTCTTCAATTTCAATGAAAGCGCTTTTGAGTTCTTCCTGGCTTCTATTAGTCCGATCTCCTTAAGCTCCTGCCTCTTCAATCTTTGCCCTATCTGGTTTATCTCGTCCGCCTTAGCATAAACAGTAGCCACTGTTCTTTCGCTTTCCGGAACTTCTATATCCTCCGGTCTTATAATGTTCTGCCTGTAGTATCTCGCATATCTCCTATTTCCCAAACAAACGCCATTTGGAAGCCGCATCTCTGCACCAGTGCTGTCAATTTCAGCTATAGTGTACTCTGTTGCATCCGTAGCACTATTACTGTCGCTTCCTGGTTCGTTTATAACCTGTTCCCCGCCAAATTCCACACTTTTGGCATTTGAGTCTGCCGAATGAGTCTCAAGGGTCGAATCAAAGTTGTAAAACGGTCTCACTGCACTCCGATCTTCCGATGTCTCGTATGGAACAACGCAGTGTCCCTTTTCGGCAACATGCTGCCGAATGCTCTGTAGTGTTTTGCCAACAAATCCGCATTTTATACATTCAAGACGAACTACCACCATATCCGAGAGATAACGCAAAAGACCATCAACATCCACCAAGTAAGACCGCTCCGGAATGTACAATCCATGATTTTTGAACATGTGCCGAATGTTATCCTCCACTCCACCGCTTTCTCTACCACAATAAAAGCATACTGTCACCGGTATGCTGTGTGGTTGTATTTCCTCTCTATCAGTCCCGTTCTCGTCCGAATCGCCTTCCGTTTCGCCAGCATTTTCTTCATCCGACTCCTCCGCACCGCTGGAAAAGTACCGTTCTGTGCCAGACGTCTGCTCCTCCGACAAAACGGAGTCTATATCGTATACAGACGAGCTCATCTCTTCAGACTCCGTGGATCCTAGAGTAAAAGTTGAAGTTTCGGATGAAACCGACATTGTCGGACTTGTGTACCGCTGGGAAACTGCAATACGGGCCGGTCGCACACGGTGACTCCTTCTAGCCGGCTTCCGTGCCCTTGGTTGCAGCTTTCTAAACCCAAACTCGTCCAATTGTACTTGCTTTGCTTTTTGCTGCAAAACTTTGATCTCAAACATTTCAGAGCTAACGGGCGGCAATTCGGCCACCCGCCGCTTCAAATTGTACCTGTGCCACTCTGTTTTCATGTGCATTCGCTGCAATTCTGCAGAATGGAACTTTATCCGGCATGAGATGCATGTAAAGATACCTGATGAGGTTGGTGTTGAGTGTGTGGGGAGGCCGTTGAAGTTTGAGAGCATTGTTAGACGAGGAGCTTGCCGAATGTTAATATAACTTGCACTGTTGAATGGCAGATGTTTGCAAATGTATTTCCGTGTGTTAAATGTACTTGTTAGCGATTTTGAGCTCGAGTTTTTAATATGTACTGCAGCTTTACAAACGTCTGAATTGGATTAAAATGAATGAGAAGAGTGTGGAGTCGGCAAGAAAAAAAAAAAAAAGCAACGGGGAAAAAAAGAACGTCGTAGGCCGGATTAGGCAGTCGGCAAGAAATGAATCAAGTTGGACCAAATTGGAAATCGCGAGGATTTTAATTCACTGGAATAGCTTTTGCAACCAACACCATTTACCACATTTCGAAATCGTGTCTGGTGAAATTGGCCAGAGGAAAGTCCCTAATCAATGTGTAAGGCATACCGACCCAGCTACACGTCAAGTAAATACTATTATTCGCATATTTATTCTCTATCTAAAATTATTCTAACTGTATTTGGCCTATTGGCATCTACACATGGACACAGTTCCTAGGCCACATTCTCTTGTATAAAGCCATTGCAATAACATCCTGCGCATTAATCTTACCATCAAATGTTGCCTTGAAGTATCCGTGAGTTCCCAAGGACTGCTTAATGGTACCAGAGTGGCCCATTTGTGTAAATAGCGGCACATTTCTGAATGCATGAACGTCTTTCTCGTTGAAGAACATGTATCTAACGGTGACGGCAGACTTGTGGATTTTGAGCACCTCACCCGTTAAAACGCTTCTCTTGGCAACGATTCTCGTGAAGTCGGCATTCAAAAATGTTCCGTCGGCAACAAGCTCGACTCCATTTCCCGCCGTTTGTCTATAAAAAAGCACCGGTGAGTTCGTGAAGCTCATTGGAGCAACAACCGTTGCTATACCGGATGCACCCTTTTGTAGGAAACGGAGGAATTTCGCCACATTGTTTGTGTTTCTTGACGGCTGTGAAAATATAGGCTCAACCTCCACTCTCCTTGCCCCATACTGCATAAACATCCGCTCCTTCGACTTGAGAGGAAGATCGTAGCTTTCCCAGATCTTGCAAGCAATTTGGCACACTGTCAATTTGTGCTCGTGCTTCAGCAGCTCGTATACCACAAACGGCCACCTAGATGGGTCTCTAAGCTTGCTTAATACACTCGCCGGCACTTCAACATACAGTATGCATCTGTCTCCGGCCCTCACATTCAACCCAGACCTGAATTCTGCCCGTATCCGCCTACTGCTGGCCCGATAATTCTTCACACGAAGATATCTGAGCCATTCAGATGGTCTGTGTGCATCCTGCTCATCATAATCCCACAAACAGTCCGCCAAAGACTTCACTCCCCTGTATCTGAACAGTCTTTCAGTTGCTCTTTCGGTTGGCCGAAGTTCGATCTCATCTGGGAACTCGAGCTCTTCCTTAGCCTTCTTCTTGAATTCCTGTAACTGCCGGGCCTCTTCCTCTGCAGACAACTCTTCAGCATCCTCCGGTTCAACATCCATCCCGTCTGCTTCATTTAAACTGCTTTCTTCTGCTCTCCCCTCTGCAATTCTCTGTTCCCCAGCCTCAAATGCGTCTTCAGGTCTGTATTCACCTGGCTCAACATCCTCAGTATCTTCTTCTTCAACTCCGTTCTCCTTCACGAGCTCCTTTATGTCATCGTCTAGCAACCACTTTGCTTGGTACGCAGACATTCCTTTGGGGAGCCTTCTTCCCAACTGATGCCCAACATTCGACTTCTCACTCCTATCAACCAAGTCGTACGTGTTCTCATCGTTATCCTGGTCGTACCCGAGGAAATTCGAGTCTTCATCCTCCATCATGTCGTCATCTTGCCCATCTGCAGCCTCAGGTAGAGGTCCAAGTTTGTTTAACGTGTCCTTTTCTGTGCCTGGAGCGAACACCACAGAGTTTCCCTCATTTTCTGCCTTCTGATGAATTTTGCGCGTTTCCAGCTTTTCTATCCGGCCAATTGCAAACTCTCCTACATCAGGCAAGCTCACCAAGTTGTCCGCGCTGAATCCAGACCCTCTCACAGTTCCCTCAATCACCAAATAGCCCTCATCTGTGCTTCCTTCCTTAACTGCAGTATTCACACTGTCTGCAACCATATATCCGCGCTCATCTCTCCAACTAACCGGCTTCGGCAGCTTCTGGCAAACACTCCGGAGGAGATTCAGAGCATCCGACGGTCTCTCTGTGACAAATAGCTTCTCATAGTCCGGGAAAAAGTGTCCGTAGTACGAAGAAAGCGACTTTAGAATATCGTCCTGTAGATTTTTCTTCGATGGGTACGCAGACACCACATCAGGCACTATTCCGTATACACTGGATATACCCTGTGCCTCTATGGCCCTCACAATTTGCTCCCCCCACTTTGGTTCAACCTCTTCCGTGGCACTCAGACCAAGAATCACAAAATCTGCAATTTTTGCTGCATCCAGAATCGAAATCAGACTTGTCATGTCCGGTAGAACAATCTTAAGGTTGGATTTGAAACGTTCAATGTGGACGGATTTCACTAAGGGGCCATCCACCTGTTCTGGCACTGAAACTTCACCTAGAGGCTTCAACATTTCACTCAGCATTCTGCCGCATGATATATTTCTGGTTAACGGAATGAATGTAACGATTTTCTCCGTTTTCGCCACATCAAACAACGCCCTCTTGTTCAAGGACTTCAATATCTTGTTCTTCTTCAGTTGGTTTGCTGTATTCTTCCTTTCGAGCCTGGATTGCCTCTTCAAACTCTTCGGACCCGGAATTCCACTCTTTTTCTCCACTTTACCTTTACTTTTTGCTTTGAGTGATCTTTTAGAGGCATGTCCACTCTTGAAAGACTTCTTAGCCTTCTTCAATGTTGCACGATGTCCTGCCATAATCAATTTGTGCTTAGTGATCTTTTATTTCAATCCTTGACAGTCTACCTTGCTACAAAACTCAGAGTTGTGTCTCCTTATCTTGCTCAAATCTGGCCTGAAAAATCTGTTGATTTGATTATGCCATTTTTTTTCAGTCTTCCTCTCAACGCACATCCGTACATTGAATAACCACATCCTTAATTTTTTTACATCTCAATTGTGTCACGTGAGGATACTGGGGGTTGCGCAGCCCTTGTATTTTTTCACCCCGCTGTTTGTTTGTCTTGCCGTTTTGTCGACGGCCTCCCACAAATCTTCAAGGCTGTGTGAAAAAATGGTGGGAAAAAAAATTCAAATTTTTTTCTCCGTTTGGTAGTGGCAAGGTGTGGTATAATTTTCATCGAAGTCTACATCAGATATTATAGAGTGTTTAAGATACCCGTATTAGGCTGTAAAATATATCTTTTGACATTACCACCAATAACCAATAGATAATAATTGTAAGTAAGACATGAGATGACAGGATCGTGATAGCTTGAATAGGTGATGAAGACGAGAATTAGAGGAATACGCACACAGATAATACGTGAACAGCTAAAGGTGATAAAAGTGGAAGAGAAACGCATTATTATGGATTGAGAATACATTGAAAATGAGCAAGTGGTTAGCATAGAACTGGAATGTGTACATTACAGTGGATCAAGTGATGCTTTTGAGGAGATACTCGTTAAATGGTCCAATATTCGTTTAGTGGTTATTATTTTCAACATCCTAAGTGGCTATTAGGGAAATGGTATGAAACAGATTGGCTGAATCCAAATATTGCAAAGGATAATATGACAGGAGATACGATGGGTTATAGAGATTGCACGCAGATTTCAACAGCGGACAGTTTGTAATTTATCTGTTAAATTTTATCAATTCAAAGAATATTGCACGATCCAATCATGCAAACTATCAAATGCATATGACATTTAAGTTGAGGAATCTTATACTAACATTCAGATATTTCTTCAGAATATGGCTCACGCAAACGTTTGGTACTCACACCCAAGAAACAACGGTAAGGGAGCTAGACAGTGCAGAATCTGCGCTTCCCGTTCTGGTTTGATCAGAAAGTACGGCTTGAACATTTGCAGACAGTGCTTCAGAGAGAAGGCTGATGATATTGGATTCCACAAGTTGCGTTAAGCTGCTTTCGACATGTTCAGGGCTTTTTAACAGGGCCTGTGTATAATTTCCATACAGCACTAATAAAGGATTATATCTAAGATAAGTGAATTGTATATGTTGTCAAGCGTAGGCGTAAGTACGAAAGTATAGAGTAGAATTAGATAAAGGTAAACTAGATATCATCAGTGACAAAATAAAGGAAAAAAAGCATCTCAACAGCCAATTATTAGCTCATTTCTCGCTTATTGTCTTGACGAGATCAATCATCTCCTTGCTGCCGATCACGATCACCTCACCCTCCTTTTTTATAGGCTGCTGATTCAAATACCAGGCTGCCTTTGCCACCTCTTCGGCATAAATTGGATAGCCAACTAAAGATTGTGCAAACGTGCCTTTGAAAAAGCCCCCAATTGAGGCAGACAGCGTGTTCTTCCAGTCCTTGGCTTTGTCCCGCTTGCCTAATAATATGCCTGGGCGCAAAATGATGGTCCTCTTGAATTTCAAAGCCTTCAACTCATCTTCAATCTTGCCCTTAGTTGACATATACAAGAAAACTGAGTCCTTACTTGCACCAGAAGCTGACACAATGATGGCTGTGTCAAACTTACCAGACTCCTTGGCAGCTTTGAATGCGTTAACATTGATGTCATGATCAATTTTCACAAAATTCTCTGCTGAGCCGGCAGCTTTCCGGGTAGTGCCAAATCCAGAGAAAATTGTGGATTTATCTGGTATATCGAGCGTCGTTTTGATTATTTCCGGCCACAAGTCCGTCTTGGACTCAATGATAGGCTTTAAAACGTCCTTGTTTGTGATATTGCTACTTAATTTGGGTGTTCTTCTTGAAAGTGTGACTATCTTGCTGACAGAAGTACTGCCAGCGGCAATATTTAAGAAATGCGATCCAACCAATCCCGTAGCCCCAATGATGAATAACGATTCAGACATCTTATACTTGATAATTGTATATTGAGTATTCTGAGTGCCAAAGTATTCAAAATGTATGCTTAGATAAAGCATGTACCCTGGGTTATCAATGGAATTTATTGCCCGCGTATGCTCACCCTGCTTATCTTTTTCTCGCATGTGTTAATAAAACAGCCGAAAGCGTGGAGTGCGGAAAAAAATAAAATAAAAAAAGTCACAACTTTCGCAAGCTGAAAATTTTGGCCATTCTCATGTCATCAGTCAGTAAGTTAATCAATCAGTTTATATACAACATATACTCGATTTCGATCCACAGATATTCAATCTATTAATTGCACACAGCATAGAAAGCATATTTTAAACTACACAATGACCGAACTCAACAGAGAACCCCGCCTCACACCTTACAGAGACCCATCTGAGTTGAAAATACTTCACAGCTGGTTTTATGACACTTCCAAACAAGATAACAGATCCAGAGCCGTCCAGAAGGTGTGTGGGTTTCGCACAAGGAGGCGCCGTACCGCATTCTATTGAAATCACTTCTCTTTTCACTTCTTCTATCCTTCTTGATGAATGCTTAACCAAAATTGGTGTTTATGACGATACAACAGTCAGATTAAGCTACACAATGGCCATGATCAAATTCGTTAATGGCATTCTTGACCCCTACCAGCAATCAAGCTATGCTATCAGCCTTCATCGGTTGGCAGAACTGATCAAATTGCCCAGTTACTTCGTCGAGTTGCGCCACATCGGCACTCACGAGCACATCCCTACATTGGAAATGCTCAGGTGGAGTACCCGGCGCGCTTTGCAATGGCTCGATGAGAATTATTGGTGTCACGTGACACATTTGAATTTGAGAGAGGGCCGTCCTGTATTCTTAAGGAAGGGGGATGAAAGATTTGAAAAGAGAGCAGCCGTGATTGGTGAGCTTCGTGAAATATTGCATAATTTAAAGGAGTTAAGGTTGGAGGATTCTAGTTTAACGTATAAAGAAGGAGATATGACTGGAGATGGTAAATTTTATTGGGAATATCTAAATCGATTGAAGCAAATAGCGCAAGATAGTGAAGAAATGAGGAATTTGCTTGTGCAAGTATTCATATTTGACCCGGACGGGATCATATTGCGATCCAAGAGCTTGAGTGAGCGAGCTGCAAAATCTTTGCATTTTCTATATAAACCAATTCTTCAGGATATGGGGCCGGAATTTGTGATGCTTTTATTCGGCAAACTATATGAATTTATGACCAAAAATGAATATTTGGAGGTGGTGAACGATGTGAACTTTGGCGAGGTCCTAGTAAAAGGTGATGAGAGGTACATGCTTCCGAGAAATGAGGCTGAATGTGTGCAGGGAAGAAAGTGGATTGAATATATGCTTAAGAACGTATTTGTGTTTGGGAAAAAGCCGCAAATTGTTAGATTCATCAATGAGGAGAGTGCGGAAAAGATTGTGAGACTGATTTCGTTGCAAAATAATGACGAAAGTATCCGCATGCTTGAATTTTTCAGAGACAAAAACAGTGATGTGATAAAAGAGGTGCCTGAACTATCGAGCAAGATAGACAAAGCATTGGAAACAATGAACAAGTTCAAACTTCCAGATTTTATGGTTCAGAAGCCGTCAAAACGAAAACTTGATAGTCCAGCCAGCATAAAGGCGTCGAAGCGCAAGAAGGTGAAGAGGAATATTCTAGAAAGAGCCAAAAGCAAAAATTCTATCTTTAAGAGATATGATGATTGGATTCCGGTTCCATTTGGATGTCCTGGACTGTGAAGAGGGTGGATAGCAGTAAAGTAGATGTATAAAGATAATAAATAATTTCCCAATTAGTCATGAATGCCTGCGGTACCTTTTACTGAGCTCATACAGGCCCTTATGCTTGTATTTCTTCTTCTTTGAATCCCTTCCCCTGATCAAGAACTCAAGTACAAACTCGCTAAACTTTTCCGAGTCAATCTGCAGAATCATAAACCCTAGTAAAGCAGGAATCACTTTATGGCGAATATCTTCCGGAATCTTGATTGAGGTTGTTGTTTCCGTATCCTCATCCAAAAGTTTCTTATTCTCATACACGTTAAGGAATTGCGAGATAAATTTCCTTCGTACTGCTGTATTGTTGATTGTTTTAACCATCCTTGGTACCTCTGATAGCATATCTAGTGAGAAATTACCGTTTTTCTCAAGTTCGGCTTGGTTTTTTCTCCCCAACAACCACAATACAAACTTTTCCAACTCATGATTTAGCGCCATCTTCCCCAAAAGCAGCACCTTGCTCTGCTCGAGGAAAACTGGGTCGTGGAACTGATCTTTGTGCTGCGTTTGGATAATGTTGCATGGATCAAAATATACACAGTTAAATAATATCGTATTGCTCACTTGATATTCTTCGGGGATGATCATTCGAAGAAAATTAATTCTCGAGTCTGCTTTCTGCCTGAATTGGACAAACTTGTTGTATTTGTAGCTTAGTGAAAATCGTGGTATATTACTCGTTTGATCTGCATTCAGAACTGTATCTGATGTACCTATAGATGCTACTTGATGAAGCCATCTTCTCGGTACTATGTGGTTGTAAAATGTAGGCTCTATGTGCGGTCGTATTATATTTCTGATGTTTTGCATATTCGCATAGTAATTAGGATGAGCTTGTGTAGCCAATGTGATTTAGATAGCATGTAGAATGAGTAGCGTACCTTACTTTATATAACATACCAGGTAGGACAATGAAAAATATCCAAGGGAAGAAAAAAAAAAAAAAAAAAAAAAGGTGAAAACAAAAATTTATCACGATAATGATATTATTTCAGATCTGATTTGTTGTTTGTTTGGTTTGTTGACGTATAACTCCGACTCATATCGTTAAAAGGTGTCATTTAAGCATCTAAAATGGCACAAAAAGCAGCTTCTAAGAGAAGTAAGCGAAACTCACATGACTCGAGTGCAAAAACCATAAAGCAAAAGCTGCCTACCGAGTTTATCGTGAGACCTCACGAAGATACAGATGATGCAAAAGCAGTGGCGAATATTTACGTTTCACCCCTAATAATAGAAATTTCAGAGTGGAAAGTTGGAGAATTCGTTCGGATCTCAAAAGGCTTGGTAAGCTTTGTTGCTGTTTTGTCAACCTGGGATGAAGATAAAGAGTCACAATACGGATTAAATGTTGTTTTGCTATCGCCGTACTATTTAAAACTGGCAGGCTTTTTATTAGGAGACAGGGTCAGTCTTTCCAGCACTAAAGAGCAACCTGCATATGCGGATAGCGTGACTGTTGAGTATTTGTCATCATCTGTCAAAGAAAGTGACGTTTTTAAGCAGTTGTGTGACATCGGTCTTCTTTATAAAGGATTTACTACAGCAAGCCTGAAAGTGATAGATATTGGCGAACAAGTCGAGCTTCAACTTTCAAAACTTTCATTAGATGATAGAGGAAATATGGGAGAGAGTCAGGAGTCGATGCTACGGCCATATTTATTCCATCCAACGGCAACTAGCGTTCAGGCAGTGCCGAAAGACGAAATACAGCCTGTGAGGCTAAAATTCAGCTATGAGGATATAGGGGGACTCAAGAAGGAGATATCAGGATTGAAAAAGAACATCTTCTTGCCGCTGAATTGCCCCAATGTCTTCAAAGAGTTTGGAATTCAGCCTCCGAGAGGAATTTTGCTTTATGGACCATCTGGTACCGGAAAGTCGCTTTTGCTTAAGACGATTGCGTATGAGAGCTCTGGTTGCCACATCATCAGAATAAATGGACCGTCAATTGTGTCCAAATACCTTGGTGGAACAGAGGAGACACTTCGAGGATTCTTTAAAGAGGCAGTGAAGTATTCACCGGCAATAATTCTGATCGATGAGATTGACTCTTTGGTCCCAAGCAGAAGTAATGATGATACAACAGAGGTTGATTCGCGTGTTGTAGCCACGATGCTTACATTGATGGATGGCTTGGAGGGACCAATCATCGTTATTGGTGCCACAAACAGGCCAGGATCCATTGATTCGAGTTTAAGAAGGCCAGGAAGATTTGATCAAGAGCTGGAAATCCCAATCCCAGATGCAGATGGCCGGTATGACATCCTGGTAAAGCAGATTTCGAGGATGCAGGGACGATCGACGCTGACAGACGACGAAATCAGAGCCGTTGCCAACAAAACGCATGGATATGTTGGTGCGGATCTTGTATCACTTACGCGTGAGGCCGTGATGATGTGCATAAAGGGTAATTTGGGACAGTTTAACGGAGCAGATTTGTCGGAAGATGCTTTTAAGAGTGTAAAACTCGGATATGATGAGCTTTTGGATGCTCTAAAGGAGATCCGGCCTAGTGCAATGCGAGAAATCGTCTTGGAAATGCCAAAAGTCAGATGGAGCGATATCGGAGGACAGGAAGTGCTCAAACGGAAATTGAAGGAGATGGTCCAACTTCCACTAACTTCAGCAGACACGTTTAAGCGTCTAGGAATCAGTGCTCCCAAAGGTTTGCTCCTATATGGTCCACCTGGATGTTCAAAAACCATGACTGCAAAAGCTCTTGCAACTGAATCCGGTCTTAACTTCATTGCCATCAAGGGACCCGAGATTTTCAACAAATACGTCGGTGAATCCGAAAAGAAGATTCGTGAGATTTTCCGCAAAGCCCGCCTGGCTGCTCCTTCAATCATCTTCATAGATGAGATCGATGCCCTAGCCACGAGCCGTGAGTCAGCTGACTCTGGTCACGTGACCAAGCAGGTGCTCAACACGTTATTGAACGAGATTGACGGTGTTGAGGAGCTCAGAGGTGTCATAATAGTGGGTGCTACTAACCGGCCGGATGCTATTGACCCGGCATTACTCAGACCCGGCAGATTGGACCGTCATGTTTACGTTTCTCCGCCAGACTCGGATGCCAGAATGCAAATATTTGACAAGAACACCTCCAAGTTTAATCTTGAGGACAAGGATGCCCTTTTAACAAAACTTGTTGGTATGACGGATGGATTCTCTGGATCTGAATGTGTTCTATTGTGTCAGGAAGCCGGTCTGAATGCAATAATGAATGATAGCAACTGCAGAAAGGTCGGTGAGTCAAACTTCTTGGCTGCAATTAACGATATCAGCAAAAACATCACTCCTGAAATGATCCAATATTATAAGGAGTTTGCCCAGAAGTACAGAGCATGCACCGTGTAGCCAGGTATTAATACATAGATTACACATAATGAAATGGCAAATTAATGTAAAGTCTTCTTTTCCTGTATTCTGAACCCGCTCGAACAATGCCAGCATTACTTCCTTACACCATATTGTAAAAGTCTACAGTCACAAGTGGCAGAAATCGGAGCTTGTTGAATCAAGGCAACAAACAAGTGGCTTGACATTTAAATGGTACAAAAGCATAAAGATAAAGGGATTGCTTTGTTGCCAAATGTCGATATTGAAGAATAACCGATTTATGACTCTTCTCATTGTGTGTGGGATTGGTGTCTATACCGGTGTCCGTTTCTTTGAACCTATAGTGGTAGAAGGGCTTGAAAAGCATGGTACACTTAGAAAAGATATAGATATTCCAAAGTTCGATTCCAAAGGAAGGCGAATTTACCCAATATCGGAAAATGAAGGTGCTGAGGTTTCAAAAGAGTCGAATTGGGAAACTTTTGCCAAGAGACTAGAGGCAAAGCCTGAAGATAAGGATAAGTATCCTTTAAACAGCTTTAGTTCAAACAATGAAAAGAAGTGATTCGGAGCAGCGGAAAAGAATGTGCGTCGGTATTTATTCTTGTATATAGGATATAGCAATTGACATTACAAATTCATACATTAAGTTTAGGTAAATGGGATGTACTGTGCACCAGCTAGTTCTTACCCTGTAATCGACAAAATAGTTGTATCTGGATAAAGGTAAACTAGAAAAATTGAAAAAAAAAAAGAGCCCGAGATTTGAAATTTTTCAGGGCTGAAAAAATTTTACTGATATGACATGATCCCTTATCCAGTACTCCAGACATTCTTTTCACTTATATAACGTTACTGTCTAGGTAGAAGCAAGGTTAAATATCCCAGGAATCAGTATGGGAAAGTTGAAAACAAGATCAAAACTTGCCCAAAGGCGGTTCAAAGCAAAACAGCTTCAAAAGAATAAAAAGACAGAAAATGAGATAAATGTTGCAAAAATCAATGGGGAAATTTCAAACACGCAGAAAGTGGCACCTTTAATCACAAAGCTTGGCTCAAGCTCACAAAATGACAGATCAATGGCTATAAATAGCATAAATTTGATGTGCGGTAGTGATACCGAGTTGAGAAGACTTTTCATGAAGAACGATTTGGTCCAAATCATACTTTCCAAATTGCTACATGATGAGAACCAAGACATAGTTGTGGACAGTTATGGACTCTTAAGAAACTTGATGATTGATGAAGGATATTCCTTGTGCATTCATTTATGGCGGAAGGACATCTGGACTTTGCTTAGTGCCGATTTCGCTAGGGCAATTGCATCATTGCCTCATATTTCAGATGAGAATGTTGATCAACAGCAGAAAGAGCTTTTAGTGAATTTTATCGATAATCTTATTGGCTGTACGGACTGTCTTGCTAGTGAGATGTCTATAAACTTCTTTGATGGCACATTATTTGGAAAAATCACAAAAAGTAAAGTTTTCGATTTCATCTTCAGCATTCTTAAACAGGAAACGAACCAACGTCTTATTCTCTGCTGTCTCACATTTATATATGATTTGGCCACTGTTTCATATAAATTCATCGATTTCTTGTGCCAAAACAATGAGTACTTGGAAACTCTAAAAGCTATATCGAATAAGAAGTTGGGAAAGCAATCCAAAACGTATCTCATTGGTATTTACTTGCAGCTCCTAGAGGCAAAGAACGAGCTTTCAAACGGAAAGAGGCTTTGCACTGATATAATATCGCCTTTGAACGATATTTATCAGAATGATGTTAACCTTAAGTACACGGTAGAGAAGTTGGATCTCCCATATAATGAGAATCCAAGTTTGCAGGAAGCAAAGAACTTGGAGCTTGCTAAACAGAATTTCAACGTAATTGATCTCGAGCTCGATTTATATACAAGTATCATTGAGATGCTTGGAGATGACTATAGGAGCCAAGAAGGAGACAATAAGAATGGAGAAACGTTTAAGTTTCTCAATAGTACGTTAGTTAGCATGTTGTCAAGTTTGATTGAAGCCGGATTTAAGGACGAAAAGATGTTGATCTGCGTGAATAACTTAATTGCATTTGACAGGGATATTTGTTTTGGCGGTGCGGAATTGGTATCCTTCTTCCAAAATGTTTACACACATTGTTCTGTTCTTTTAAGCGACTTACTTGAAAACAAAAATCAATTAAGCGTTGATGAACAACTCGAACAGATTGGTCAGATTCTCAAGTTTGACATTAGTTACATGCTGATGACGGACCAATCACAGTGGAAAGAGGATGCACAGAGAGTGGTAGAGATAATACGGCTTTCGGAGTCAGTTGATACTAAATTAGACGCTGGAGAAGTGGATGCTGGTCTTCTTTCAGATTTTAACCTTGGACTAATACCGTATCTTGGGCTCATTGCTAAGAATTGTGGTAACCTGTCAGTGACTAGAGACATCACAAAATTCTTAGTGGACCAGAAGTTCTTGAAATATTTAGAATTGTACAAGAAAACGCCAAAAGTGGAAAAGTTGCACAAAAATGTTGGATTTCTTGTTGAGGAGACCATTGATTGTGTTGTTAATGTTCTGTTTGACATTTTTGACGATGATTACAGCTATAATAAGCCGATTTTCCACGATGGTGGATTGTTGCAAGTGCTCAAGGACAAGTTATCAGAATTCAGGATAATATTCAAGAAAGTGGATAAAAACGTGAACCAGGATGTGAAGGAAAGAATGAAGGAGACGCTCAACAATCTTCAAAGCTTTGTTAAGTACAAGCAGGGAGAATTGAAATGAGTGGAGTCCATCAGATTTCATAGATAAATAATTTGTAGAGAGGAATTACCGAATATCAAGTCATGATCGTATATCTGCTACAGTTTACTCTTTCTCGTATTTCATCATACACTAATCTACACTTCAGTTCACTACACGCCTTACCTAGTTACTTACACCATCCAGCTCACGCGATTATTAAAATACATCTAGAAGATTATACACAGTTGAGCAAGGCTAAAGACATTTCTTGATCACCTTCAATAACGTTTTCACCCACCATCTATACCATCGAGTCGCGTTCGACATTTAGATTCACTTTATAACATTTGCAGTCAGTTGTTTCAACATCCCCACCCACTTTCTAACGTTTCCGCTGCAATCTTTAATTACTTTCTGTCAGCATACTTGCGTGCTTGCTCCTTAACACGTTTGTTATAGCCTTCCTTGTCCTTTTCAAAGGCTCTCCAAGCAGGTTCTTGTGCGGGGGAGTTTGGATTTGGAGTGTCCAAAAGCTCTTGAATTCCAAGCATCAACTGCTTTAAGGAAATTGCAGGTCTCCAGTCCTGATCCTCATTCAATATGGAGAGGCAAATTGTTCCTGATGGGTAAACATTTGGGTGATAAAAGCCCGGAGGAAATCTAATCTTCGGTGGTTTGGCCGGGTATTCATCTGGGAACGCTATCGTAAGTGGGTAAGTTGCATTTTCCCATAGTGTATGTGCCTTTCCGGGCACTCCTGCATCCCAGTTATGTAAATTCAGCGATCCATCTGCAGCTCGAGTAGGTCTGGCGTAAAATCCAAATGGATGGTCTTTTCTCCACTGTTTTCTTTCCTGTTGTATTCTCTCTGCACACAAGTCTCTCTTGGCCATGTTTTAGTGAAATAGTTTTGCAGTCAAAAATATTCCCGTAGCAAATATGAAAAAGTAAACTTTGATTCGGAAGCCTGAAAGGTCTCTGGATTATCTTGTTGAAAAAAATAACATGAGGAAGAAAAATTGTGAAAAACTATTTCGGCTATTTCGATAGACAGCTGAGCACAGTGCACTGATACAATAGCTACTAAGCTATGGTGAAAATGGTAAAGAAAGGTGGTCACATCTGGGGTATTACTTGAATTGTACAAAACCCTAAAAGTTATTTATTGCCCTTCCATTACAAATACTCGCATGGTTACTTTTTGCTTCTTTCCTTATTTGCCATTAATCATGCTTAAATATGCAACTGGACGGACCCTGCTGAATATAGCGAAGGTAAGAAGCAGACAGGAGAGGAAAGATTTGGAAAAAAAAAAAAAATAAGCATCCTCCAAAATATAGCAAGTGCATTCATCCATTACATATATGACTAGATCCTATTTACCCACTAAAAGCGGTGCTAAACATATTCAAACACGGTTTTAGAGGTCCAGCTGGCTGGATATTTATAGTCGTCGTTATTCGCCCTGCATTTACTTCATTGCTGTTTCTTTTCATTGAGCTTCTACACATTACAGTTCAAAAATGACTGAAGATGACGATTTGGACGATTTGGACGATCTTCTAGACGATTTCCAGGATGAGGTTCTAAGTAAACCGCCTGGAGCAATGCTACAAGAGGACTCGAAGAATGCTGGAAGTTTGAATAAGCAAAAAGTTAATAGTGATCCGAATAAAACTGTGCCTAATGGAAAAGGTGATCTGTATGGCGAAAAGCGTGATGATGGCAAAACAGAGAAAGACGGCAATGGCACAGAAAAGGGAGGGAAAGGATTTGAAGCACTTCTTAACGAAATGTCACAGACTGATCCTGAATTGTCAGCAGAGCTTCGAAGTTTCATCAAGGATATATCTGAGGTCGATAAAGGTAATTACAGTGGAAAAAGTGCACAAAGCACATCGGTTGGTGATAAGGCAGTATCAGGACTCAAAAAGAAAAACTTCCAGGAGGCAATATCGGAAACAGTGCATCGACTGAAAAGGTCAGGCAGTCAAGTTGACGAATCAATTCGGAATGAAACTAAGAATGACAACATGCTTGAAACACTAATGAAGTCGTTAAGTATGGAGCCAAGTGCGAAGTCCGGTAAAGAAGGCGACACAGATGATATTAATTCTCTTCTTGCTGAGATGTTGGACCAGCTTTCGAGTAAAAGTGTGCTTTATGAGCCTTTGAACGATCTCTACTTGAAATTCGGACCCTGGTTGCAGGATCCAGCTAAGAAGTTAGATCCGGAATATTCAAAGTACCAAAAGCAATATGGTCTTGTGAAGGCACTTGTGCTCAGATTTCAGCAGCCAACATATAATGACAACAATGCAGGTGACAAGAAGTTTATCAACGACAATTTGGAGAGTCTTCAGGAACTCGGACTGCCTCCAAAAGAATTGATGAATGATGATCTTGGATTCTTGTCGAACAAAAAAGACGGCAACGGACTCAACAACTTGCAATTCACGGATGAGGATATTCCAGATGAGGTGGGTAAAGAGTTGGAGGAGACCTGTCAACAGAAGTGAGACCGTTCTTAATGAAAAACGTGTAACATGAATGAATATGAATCGATATGCATAGCATGATTTGCTTTGTTTTGTACGATGCGATGAAAGTCTGATCACTGTAAAATGGTAATACAGTAAGGCAAAAAAAAAAGAAGAGTTAAAGCATAAGGTATGAAGAGAACTGAAAAGCACCGGCTGTAACCCTAAACTACTCTACATAAACTACTCTACGGCTAATCTACCTCAACGAACATCAAACACATTACGAATTGGCTAAGCTTTATCAGACATCCATGGAAGGTCAAGTATGACCGGTCACCAATACGCCAAAGCGAATAGAATTGGGTTCAAATCGCCTTGTTTGTTGCGCATTTACCGTGGAAACTGCGAATGTATGGGAACCAGGTTTTCATCACATAAAGCTTTAATCCAATTCGAGCAGTAGTCTGAACTCCGTATGTAAGATTTTCCTGCAATGCTTAATTTTACAAAGCACTTCACACCCAGACACTTCCGGGTTTCCCAAAAGGAAAATGTAAAGAGCATATCGTCAAAGCAACAAGAGGAATCTAATACGTCAAATAAAACCCGATTTGGCTTGGTATTTTTTCAGAAGAGATGTATACTGGCAAGTAAAAGACCCTCACCCCCTCCGCTTAAGCAGAAAAGGTGAAGCGACAAAGGCCCGGCAAAAGTAGTTTTGATAGAACTCAATCGCCTTGAAGCCCCTGCCAAGGTCATTAGCAACCATGTCGTCATCGTCGAGTAGGATGGGGAAAGAAGAATCTTTCGGTATCATCATATAAATAAAAGCCAAATCAGAAGACATTTGTATATTCTCACCAATGTTGAACAACCTAATAAGAGAAACCGAGCAGCCGCCCGATCCAATCATCAAGCTGCTTCTGTCCAATAAGATGAGTGTTCTCGCCTACAATATCCCTAACTGAACTAACTAAAGTTTGTTGATTAAGAATGTAAGCCAGAAAAAAGAACGAACTTAGGAAAAAGCTGAAAGCGCGGATTGCCTTCAGTTTATATAGCAGGCAGACTGAAAAAATTTTCCCTCGAAGATTTTTTAGTCCTGCTCTACTTTCATCCTCGCTTTCCAGGGTTATCAAAAAAAAAAAAAAATTTCGTTAACCAATCCTACTAGCAGTGTCAGGAATGTGAAAATACAACATTTATCTTTCAAAAGCCCATTTCCGTTCCTTACAGTGTTCAACGAGTATCCCAACTTATAATATACTCGTGTTTAACTATTTACACGGCCTACGCCCATAAGATTGTACTTCCCACTAAAATTTGTTCTATTTACTTTAAACCAAGCGGTTGCCGAATAGAGCACTAATTCAAGCATGCACTTCGTCAAATCTGGAATCGATCGCTTTCTGCTCAGAAACGTACTTTAATGTCCGCTGGAAGTGATTCCAAGTTAAGAGAGATGGGCCTTCTATCTTTCCTAACGAACTGAAGTTGTTTTCAATCAATTCAATAAGACCATTCAAGTATCTCACGGTAATGAGATTGTTTCCATGAATGAAGAAGTAAAGTGATTGATTGAGAATCTCGATGAAAAGCTCAAGAGACACATTTGAGTCAAGAATCGAGTCTGCTGTCCTTAAAGCCCGCTGAAGACACTCTAATACTCTCTTTCCATCACTTTTCAATGACAAATGACCAACACCACTGACCAGATCGGAAATTTCTGATTCATCAGCGTCTTCCGTCTTTTCTGTATCATCTACTATCCACCATAAATGCGAGGCCATGTATATTGCACGGCATTGATCCGTCTTACGCAAAAGTTTTGAGCAGTATATGGTTGTGCGTGTGATGAGACGATCGAAATTGTCTGTTTTCATCAAGTTTTTGGCACCTATAAGCTTGTTTATCAAGCCCATCAATGCTTGGTACTGAGAACGCGAGTCCAAAAAGAACTGCTCGTATATAACGAGTGAATCGATGAAAAAATCGTACGAGATATTCTCCATGCCGATCTCATCTGCTATTTCTGCCGTAGTCAAATTCATATTAAAGCAGTCGATGGCATTGTAACTATGTTTCGATAATTCTGAAAGAATGGCCGAGATAAATGTAAAGAATCGGTTCACCTTCTTCTTCTGCCTATCTGTTTGTAGATGTTTCACTAAATATAGTTTCCTGATTAGCTTTAACGTTGTCGAGACAAGTGCTGGATAAGTGTATTTCACTCTTTGCTCACCCTTGGCCAATTCCTTCTGTGCACTCTCTAGCAACTCAAAATTTTTGTATGGATTCTTGTTGTATATCGTGTGGATAAACTTTGATAGGAACTCTTCATTCTTCTGGATCTCCATGCTGTCTTCGGGAGCCTTCTCTGTATTTTCTGTCAAATCGGCTGCCGTTGTGTTTGGAGATCCACCTAGAATGTCTCCTGATGTTTGAATTGGCTTTTTTGTTTTTTGATTAACGGTTTCTCCGCTTTCGCCATCTTGTATTCTAATAAAAGGGTCCAAAAATAGGAAAGCTTTTCTTAATTCCTCATCCGTGGTTATCTGAGCTTTCTCCTTTAAAAAGCGCGTGATAATATCTCTGCAGACACTTTTTCTGACCTCATAACTCATTGCATTGACAAATTTAAGATAGCTATCCCCCAACTTAAGAACTGTTGTCACGTCTGAATACTGATACACTGGACAAGTAAGTAGATCTTTCCAGCAAGACTGAGATGTATTATCTTTGCTGGAATCTTTCTTTGGCAAGGTCTTCTCCTTTGCATTTTTTGACTTTTTAATTTTCTCGTTGTCAATGTAAAATTTAACAGCGTGCTCGTACACAGAATCAAGGTTCTCGTATTTCTGTGAGTAATAAATGACAGAAAGCCGGCACAACCCACAAAGAAGCTTGCAATAGTCATCTGCACTTAAATCAGGCTTCCACTCGAGAAGCTTGTCGATAAACTCGATAAATTTGCCAAAAATATCGACTGAATCCTCGGCAACAACCCTGCTGACATACTCAGGTTCTCTTTTCTTAAAGGCGATGAGTCTTTCCACCAGTGAAAGAATTATCTTCTTGGAGCTAACAGCTGGATCCAGCCTTAAAGTAGCATTGAAAAGTTCGTCCATAGTAATGAGGTGAAACTCATCAGGGAAAACTTGTATTATTACATCCAACAAATACTCCTGGGCAATGACATCCCTGCATTTCACAATCTGTTCAAGTATTAACGGCAAGATATTCTTCTTATAATACACCCTTTTGATAGCCTCAAGCTGTGAAATCCTCACCAAGTTCGATCCAACAAGAACTTGCAACTCCTTACGTTCTTCTGTTCTCTTTTCAAACTCAGACGAATGCCCTTGGTGCTGCCAACGCACCCAAAGCTTGTTCATTTCGATAAAATTTGTGATGATGAAATGGATTGAGTCGTTAACATCTCCATGTAGTGGGTTCTGTGCACTTGGCTGCATGTTCTGTGCATTCTTATCCGATTTTTTGTCTGTGTCCGCACTTTTGAAATCCTCTTCTTCCAACCCATTGGTGGGAAGCAGATCCTTCGTTCTTTGGGACAAGTAATACCTCAAAAAAAGACCCCTGATTGGGTGCTGCACGCCTCGACACATCTCAAGCATGTCGTTCATGATTTCCTTGATTGGGGCATCCTTGACTCCCATATAAACCGATCCCACAGTAATCATCAAATAAAGACGTGGAATGATGTTACCGGCATACTGAACCAACTCGTATAAATCTGCCAAGTGGTTATCCGGATGTGTATCTCTCAAGTACTCGCTCAAGTATTCCAAGCCATCGTAAACCATAATGTAAAGTTCATAGTATTCTTTTGGTGAAAGTGAGTTGTTTCTAAGCTCATTTAAAAATGTAGAAGCATGTTTCAGGGCATCCATAAAGTGGTTTCTAGAATCAAGGCATTTCCGCATCAGCACTATGTGTTGGCGAATCACAGCCGCAGAATTTTCAACTGCCTTTGTCTGTTCTTCGGGGGATGTAAGTACTTTTGTTGACATTATGGAGATTAGTTTCTCGTTTTTTTTCGATAAGCAGGCTCTAGATATGGAATGTGGGACTAGATTCAAATAGTCACAGTCAAATTAAGCAATTGAGGCACAGTCTATAATTCTGTGTATTTTCCATGTACCTCCTGGCCGAAAGCAGTACAATTACGTCTAAATAAATAGTGTATCTCAACAAATTAAGCAGGCTTTAGTAGAAGTACAGATGTCATTTGGCTTTCTCTACGAATTGATATCCGCGCTTCTTTTCCCAAATTACTGTTACATTATTTATCTCATTTATCCTTAGCTCACTTCATTCTGGCACATCCTTTTTTTTGGTTTATTTTTCTGCCATCACAGAAAGCTGCGCGCGTTCTGCCAATACCCGTTTAATTGTGCACTATTCCGCATGAAAACCTGCGACCGACCACCAAGACATAAAAGTGTGCATATTTGCCTTTATAAATGTTATTAAACAAAGTTATACAGTATGGCTATAGTATATACAGATACTAAGAAGTGGTCTGTCGTACTTGCACAAATTAAAAGTGTCCTTCGCATCACTATTCCTCCCCATAGTCTAAGTTTTCTGATTGAAAGCATACCTTTCACTTAGGTGTCGTCCTCAAAATATGTGTTGGGCACTGGTAGCCGGTTGGATTCTTGAATAAATACTTTTGATGATATTCCTCCGCATCGTAGAAGCACTTGATTGGCTCAATTGTGGTCACGATCTTATCATGTGGGTACCATTTCTTCTGAGTTTCATTTTCCACCTCTTCTGCAATCTTTTTCTGAGCATCATTTGCTGCAAAGATCGCCGATCTGTACTGGAATCCAAGGTCTGGGCCTTGTGCGTTGACCGTAGTTGGATCATGCATCAAAAAGAAGAACTGAATAAGTTCTCTGTATGAGACTTTATTTGGTTCATATGAGATTTGTATAGCCTCAGAATGACCCGTACTACCAGCACACACCTGCTCATAACTGGGCTGAATGGTTTTACCATTTGCAAACCCAACTTTAGCATCGATTATCCTGCCATCAAAGTGTTTTCTGTACATATGTTCGACCCCCCAGAAACAGCCACCTGCCACGGTGCATATTTCAGAGGTTGCAGTCCTCTTCAAGGTCTTACTGATTGCAGCCGACATAATTGTGCTTTGTTGTGTATTTTACGAAGCCTTTAATGGTGGATAAATTGTTTTGATAAGACAGCAAGTACAGCAAAGGTGGGCAGTATGGTAATTGTTAAAATGAAGGTAGCTTGCCGTACACAGCCAGCCACGATTTATATATATTTTTCCCGATGCTCCACCTATTTTTTTATTTTTATCAGCCGCTCGCCAATTAATATGTTACTAATCATTCTTCTTGCTAAACGCCACATATGAGAACGGTAAAGAAAAAGAAACTAATCTTTCCATTGGCTTGGCTACACTAACTTTTCAGCTTTATTTCTTTATTATGCCGACCTCAGTTAAAACATACGTGGCATTTGCTTTCGATACCTTATACACAAGCCTAACAAAGGATGCTCCAATTTCCCTTTATAAGCTAAGGCAGGTGGTTGAGGGTACAAAAGAGAAGCCTAAAATTGAGCATTTTCCCCTTTTCGTCACATGGAACATTCTCCACTATGGAAGAAGAGAGCTTAGAGGATGCATTGGAAACTTTTCAAATCTTAAATTGCCCGATGGAGTTAAGCAGTATGCCGTTATAGCCGCCATGGAAGATCCACGTTTTGATCCAATAAAGGTGGATGAATTGAGTAAATTATCTTGCTCGGTAACCCTTTTAAAGAACTTTGAAAAGGTGAAAGATATATATGATTGGGAAATAGGCAAACATGGTATCAGGATACTTATTAATGGAAGGTCAACTGCCACATTTCTTCCTGATGTCGCATCAGAGCAAAATTGGACAAAGCAACAAACACTTCAAGCTTTAGTCGAAAAAGCGGGCTTTTACGAGAATTATCAAGATCTTGATATCCAGCTTACACGTTACCAGGGAATAAAGGACACGTTGACTTATAAAGATTATATTTCTATCAGAGAAAAGGCTCAAAAGTTAGAGGTTGAAGAATCCAACTAATTCAGTAAGTATCACGTGACTCGTTTTTCTTTTATTTTTGCTTACGGGCCGGCAGGTTGAATAACTTCTGTTCCTTAATTGCCACTATTTATGATTGGTGGTTTTGTTTCTTTGTTTTATTTTTATGTTTTGGTGGGTTTAATGGCTTTCAATTTATTTTATACTCTTTTAGATTTCATGTGGCTCTGTCCTGTTTGTTGTTTCCCGCAGCAGACTTTTTACATTTAAAAAGGATTCGATTTGATGCATACCTTTGGTGTACTGGTGTAAAGATAACTGAAAGTTTGCATGCTTCCTCTAAATGATAAGAATACGAAATAATAGGAAGATGAGATGGTACAAAAAAAATTTCATAAAAAAATTTTCCGCCCTAGGTATCGATCATGCTGGAATGAGGGAAATGAAACTTTTCACAGGATTATAAAAGAAAACCAATCTCGTTGGAGATTCTATTTAGGTATAGTACGAACTGGAAGCAAGAGCTTGTCAGTAGTTTAAGTAGAGTTTAGAAGGGATCTAAGGAATAATTACAATGTCTGACGAGGTAAGTATAGCATTAAATATGGGCATCAAACGAAAACAAGAAAAAGTATACTAATTTGGAGACTTAATAATGATAAAAGGTTATCTGGAATGTCATCAACAATCAGTTTTGCTCATATAGGGTCAAGACAGACAAGAATCAGTCACTTTGTACAAATGAATATAATGTAACGGGATTGTGCAACCGGAGATCGTGCCCACTTGCAAACGCCAAATATGCCACGGTTAAAAATGATAATGGAAAGCTATATCTATATATGAAAACTGCAGAGAGAGCGCATACTCCAAACCGGCTCTGGGAGAGGATCCGTTTAAGTCGGAATTACAAAACGGCATTAAAGCAAATAGACGATCACTTGCTATATTGGAACAAGTTCATGATACATAAGTGCAAGCAAAGACTTACAAGATTAACGGAGATTATGATAATGGAAAGACGGATGGCATTAACAGAGCAGGAGAGACATTATGTGCCTGTGAAGCACAAGATCATAAACAGGGAGAGAGCAAGAGAGAGAAAGGCGTTGGCTGCTGCCAAGATTGAGAAGTCTATAGAAAAAGAGTTAATGGAGAGACTAAAATCAGGTGCATATGGTGACAAGCCTTTGAATGTGGATGAAAAGATCTGGAAGAAGATTCTTGGCAAGATGGATGAGGAGGAAGCCGAGAAAGAGGAGCAGGAGGAAGAGAGTGAGATGGAAGATGAGTTTGAGATTGAAAGTGCTGAGGAAGGTGAGGATGAAGATGTCGGAAAGGTGGAGTACGTTGAGGCAGATGATGATGAGGATGAAAAGCAGAGTATGGTCGACATGGAAGATCTTCAGGATTGGTTACAAGGGTCGTCGGATTCCGCCTCTGAGAGTAATGAAGAAGAAAGCTCAGATTCCGAAGATAACAAATCATCAAAGAGAAAGGCAGACAGTGATGATTCTAACAAAAAGAGAAGAAGACGCAGGCCAAGAATCGAGGTTGAGATTGAACAGGAGGAGGAACCGCTCACTAATATTCAGGAATGAGCGCATTAGTATAATATACAGTCATATAAACCGGTGTACGTAATTGTTAGAGGATCAATGCTGAAAAGTGTGACATTTGCATGCTGTATGATGGTAGCGATGTATGCCTGAACTAATATAACAGAAGTTTGGGCTCAATTGTTGTGAGCTAAGATACAGATAATGTACTCAGTCACACTTAAAACCAAATCAACCTAAATATTACAGATGTGTAGCAATTTTTGCATGTGCATATCTCAGGTCCAAGTCCTAAATTTTTCAGCCTGAGATTCATTCTTTTTTCCGTTTTTTATTTTTTGCTGCACGCGAAACGATTATTTTAGATTCTGTGACGCGATGCCAAAATATTCTACTTCATTTGTAAACTTACATCACAGATACAGCTTCAGGTGCATAATTATTGGTTAAATACCATTAAGCAGCACTCTACGCGAGATTATATAAACACTGTTAGCATTCCAATGAGCTTCTTGCCGCCATCAGTGGTTCTGCCGGTGCCACTAACCACTAAATCGCATTTTTCACCTATTCCAAAAGTTGTCAATGCACAAAACCAGCAGGATCCAATCATACTCGGAGTCGATGAAGCAGGAAGGGGGCCTGTGATTGGTCCAATGGTGTACGGCCTGGCATACACCAGGAAATCCCAGGATAGAGTACTCCGAAAGTTTGGATTCGATGACTCGAAAAAGCTCACACCCGAAAAAAGAACAGAGTTAATGCAAGGAATATGCGGAGCAGAGCCAGAATTACTCAGCAGCATTGGCTGGGCGACCACATCTATCACAGCAAGGGATATTTCGGCAGGTATGCTGCGACCTAAAGGATCCACATACAATTTGAACAGTCAGGCACATGATGTGACTATGGCTCTCATTCAAGGCATTCTCGATAGAGGAGTGTGTGTTGAGGAGGTTTACATCGACACAGTCGGTCCACCGGCTGTTTACCAGAAGAAATTGCAGGGCCGGTTCCCTGGCTTAAAGATTACCGTGACGAAAAAGGCCGACTCTCTTTTCCCGATAGTGTCCGCCGCGTCGATCGTCGCCAAAGTTACCCGAGATTCGAGCATCGAGCAGTCGCGTCTGTGCAGGTCGATCCCCACAGTATGGGGGTCCGGCTATCCATCCGATCCCCGGACTAGCAAATGGCTTAACGGCAATGTTCATCCGCTTTATGGTTGGGACTTGAACGTCCGATACTCGTGGCAAACAGCCAAAGATGCAATCAAGCGCAATAATGGGATCGAGATGACTTGGGAGGACGATCTTGAAGAAGTAGATGACGATTACGGAGATATTTCGCACTTGATGAGCTCCAACAACTTTTCATCATCCTCTATCTCCAACTTTGACTCCGTCCGTTGTGATTGGTTCCTCAGCAGTATATAAATTTCTTTAGCACTTGTTCAAATTCATGTCAGCGATGTAGTTGGCAATTCGGTCCACCCCATCATATAATTTCACACTTCGGTTTTCTACGTCTGTATACGACCTGTACTCCATGTACATCTGGTTTTCCATCTCTGAAACCTGCTCTGAGTATTCTCTAATTGCCGTAATCTCATCTTTGTTCAACTTCACGTGTTTCTGTGCCATGCATTCCATTATCTCAAGCAGCTGGTTCTCATACTCACTGATTGTCGAAAGTAGCGCCTCGTTATACTTCATTCTATCTTTTAGCACTAACTTCAAGTATTTGATCTCTCTTTTAATCTGGCCATCTTCATTGCTTGCATCTTCATCCCCAATGTCTCCTTCGCTGTTTCCCGTTTTGTCAGTGCTTACAAGGCTCTTAAGACTCTTATATAGCAAGCTTGAAGTCATTCCTGAAGAGCTGGAATTCTTTTCGATTGGAATAATCCCCTTCTGCCGTAGTTTCCTATATTCATCTCCATAAATAAACGCACTAGGCATTGTCTTCATGTCTTCCATAAACTGCTCCTGTATTTTAAAGTCTGAATCCTTCATCGCCGTTTGTTTGTGCTTCCTCACTAGATTATCAAAAGTCTTTCGTTCAATTATAAATCCATCCTTTGGATGAAGTTCCTCATATTCAATCGCCTTTTGCCGCTTTTGCTCCTCTTTTTGCAAGTAGTCTGTCCGATCAGACAATGTCTGCATTCGGGACCAGATCTCGTCTTTCAACTTGGAATTCGCAGCTGTGATTTTACACAAATCATCCACAAGTTCATAAAGAGTCGAATTATCGTCGATTCTAGTCGAAAGTGACAATTGCTGCTGCTGCTGAAACTGAACTCTCGCACTCCAATTCATCTTCCTGTTCCCATTCCTTTGAATTTTGCCCTTTCTTTGCCCTTGTTGTGGTTGTCTTTTCTGTATCCTTTGCTGCTTCTCATCGACTCTTGAATTGACATTTTCTTCCCCCTCTCTTCCAGTTTGAATCTTTAGACTGTTTTTATTCAACGGATTGATCTTCTGCGGCCCACCTTTCAACCCTAAATCGTGCAATGTGTCGTTTTTTTGATCCAAGTTGTCATCTGTCATTGTGTTCTTATCTGCCACAGAAGCTAGATCAACTTTTGGGAATTTCGATGGGTTCTTGCTTGGAATCTTGAACACTGGATTATTTGTGGTCATTATGAATGCCTTCTGTCACCTGATCTTCCCCACAATAAGAACCAGCCCTATACACGTGAATAATTGATGTATACAAAGCAAGAATGTATGTGTTATATTGGAACAGTGCGATTTGTGCTGATACAGGCAAGAACTGAGAACAAAAAAGATCCAAAAAAAAAAAAAATTGGAAGAAAGAAATAGAAAAGAATTCAAATACAAAGTGAAATATCATGCAAGCATTATTCAGATACCATTCAACTATATCAAGAAACTAAAAGGTTTCCATTGCAGAAGCAGTCTTCTACAAGTGCCATAAAAGAACCAAATCTTTAACATGCAAACTATTTACCACCTACAATCTCACTAAATCAGACTTTAAGCTTAAACTTACAATTTATAAAAATATTTTAGAACCTCCAGTCCTTATCGGCAGACTCGATTGCCCATGCAAACTTCTGCCGCAACGATTTCGTAAACAGCTTTTCAATTGGCACATCGTATTTTTTTGAGAACATGACGGTCAATCTTGGATCAATGTAGTTGACCTTAGAAGTGGATAAGGCGACACTGGAGTTGTCTTCTCTGTCTTTCAACTGAAGATGAGCATTTCGTATTCTCTCTTCAAGCTTATCAACCTGTTTTCCGAGTTTTTCAACAGTGACCGATGCCGATAGGTCATACTTATGGTTTCTGGCCTCTGCTTTCAACTGCTTGCTCTTCTCTCTGTGCTTTTCAGCTCTTTTCTTCTTATCTTCCTTCAAACTCTCAAGCCGCTCATGGTATTCTTTCTGTGAAATGGTCTTCTTATCCCAATCGAGTTTCTGCTTCTCTCTCGTATATCTTTTTTCGTTTCTCTCCTTCTCCTTCTCCAGCAAACTATTGATTATTTGCTGCTCCTTTTCCTTAGACAGTGTTTCTATCTCATCAAAGTATGCCTTACCCTTCTTCCTCTTCAAATTCTTGTCCAATTGGAGCATCATCCGCTTCAAACGGAACTTCCTCCACTGCATTTCCTCAATTTTTTCGTTCATCTTCTGCACGCTGGCCTCGAATCCCTTACTGACATTTCTCTGGTGATTACATAAGATGGCCACCTCTCTGTTTGCAGCATTGAAACGAACCACTTTCTCGTTTACGGTTCCTTTGTTGGGGATCAAATCCAGTTGATCCTGCATTGTTTTAGAGGCGTTGTACGTACGAAACACTTTTGCAGTCAATCCTGGTAGATAACTGTGGAAGTACTTGTTCAAAATACTTGGATCCAACCTGTCAAATAGATCATCGCCTGGTTTTTTGGGTGCTTTCTTGAAAATCCGAAGGTTTTTGAAAACTTGAGGATCAACTTCCACCTCCTGATAAAAGCGGACCGAATCCTTACCGAGAAAATCAAATATAACCGTGTTTGGAGGCCTCAAAAAGATGTGTTCGTATCTCAAAGAGCAACATCCAACCGTATCAGCCTCATCTTCCGACTTTTCTCCTCCTGCTCTCAATGCTAGCACATCTATAAAATAAGTAGCAGTCGCGATTTGCCGCTCAATCATCAACTTCGACTTTAATTTCCTGCGGTAGTCCTTTCTGATGTCGTCAATAACATTTTTCAACGCCCGGGCCTTTTCGAACTTCTTGAAATCGCTGATTCCCTTTAATGATGAGTTGTTAGCAAATCTCACGTACTTAAATGAGTTGGAAATATTCTCACGCCACATTGCCAACCACGAAACAGTGTTATCATGCCTGACTTCTTTCCAATTATGGCCCTTTGGAGGAAGTGGAACTTCTGCTTCGTTTCCAAGATTAAGAGTCACTTGTTCTGGATATACACGTCTCTTGAGCATTCCAGTTTTTGGATGCGCTCCACGACCTCTGAAAAGTCCCGGAGGCTCAATCTTAAAGTTTCCAACCTGTTCTTTACGGCCATCCAACATGCAGAATTTGTACTTTTCCTCCGCTTTTGCTCTCTTTTCTCTTATTCTCTTTTTCTCCTGAGGAGGCAACGATCTCTTCTTCTCTCTTTGCTTATCGAAATACTTGTATATATGAGAGAAGTCACACTTCTCGAATTTTGTAATCTTAGCCTCGGGACAACCGCCTGATTCCTTCAAAACTGCCTTGAAATCCCTGAAGAAGTTTTTTTGGAAAACGGGATTTTTTGCATGTTCCGTCTCCAACATTGCACCATAAAATCCTGCAACCTCTTCCGCCTCTGGAGGCAGACTAACCGGTTTTCCGTCATACAAAAGCTTCACACTTTTTGGCAGTGGCTTATATTCATCTGGAAAAATGACTCCGTGGTGTTCCAGAGTGTGCCATTTGATTTCTCCATCTAAGTCATCCTGATTCTCCCACCATTTATAAATGTGTGCCTCTTCTTCTTCCTTTTTGAGCTTTAGCTCTCTCTCTTTACGCTTTTCCGCTTCTGTTTTTGGCTTTCTTTTTGGTTTCCTCTCTTTTTTAACCGTCACTTTTTTCTCCTTTTTCACGCCTTTTGCATTTTTCCGCTTCGAGGTCTTTCTCTTCTTTGTGGACTTTTCACCTTCATTTTTAACCTTTGTTGTTCTTGACCGTTTCTTTGAAGCGCGTGTATCTTTCTTTTCTTCCTCAATTTTAACTTCTGTCTTCACAGAATAATTTTCCTTTTTAATTGATGCAAAGCTGTCCTCATCTTCCTCATACTCATCTTTAATCATGACAGACCTTCTATCCTTCAGCAATATTGACAATGGAACGTCTTCATTGTCTGAATCTAAAACTAACTCACCCATCTTTATGCTTGTCTTTCGGTTTCTCAACGGATTCAATAGAAAGTAATGTGAGCTCTTATAAGCGCGTTTGAAATGATATCTTGGAACACAAAAGCCAAATCTGACCGCGTTAAGTGCCACAAATCTAAAAGCTCCAAAATATATACCGAGAATAGTGTTCCTATCGCCAAAACCCTAAATCTGAAAAAAACTAGAAGAGGGGCTCTAATTATCCCGACACGTGTTCAATGATAACAACACGCTATTATCTAAATCAGATATCGGTGGCTTCACAAGCTTATCGGCTTCGTTTGAATTCTTGTATCTTAATATTCAAAGAAATCTGTGTATGTGATGATTTTCAGGAAAGAAAGGATCTGTCGCAAGAAGGTAAAGGAAGATTCACGTAGATCATGATAGAAAAAAATATTAAAAAAAAAACGCGTGTGTCAAAAAAAAAAAAAAAAAGTTAAAAGAGTTCAATTGCTTTCTGGTATTACACGTGATTAATATCAGCTGATGATAAAAAGGATCAAATTGTAGCTATCCACTTTTAATATGATTGAAAGCATTGATAAAAGAAGTAGTGCTGGTTTCGGACTAAAGCACCAATTTTTGTTTGAAAGGATATGCTGGATTAAAGAAGTGTGAGGAGTTTTGAATGCTTTTAATTATAGTGTACAGTTTCAAACTTTATGCGTTATACTGGAAGAACTATTTATATATCATTCGGCTAGTCAACGGAACCAAGGATCGTGAACAAATTTTCTTGATTCAAAAATTCTTGATTGCACATCATCATAATTCAAAAAGCGTGCATTGATCGATGTAATGATGCAATGTGGTATAAATAGAATAGTATAGTTGTAGAATTGATGCACGGTAAGTCAAAAGAATATTTGCTGTCTAAGCCATTATCGAAAAGTGCTTACCCAATATAGAGAAGAATTTGAGAATTTATAAGCAGCGATAAATTGGCAACCTTTAATATCAACACACGATACCGATGGTATTAATTTGAAATGTCTACTGTAGACAAACTACATTAATTATAGATAAAGCTCTATTCAGAATAACGAGACTTGTACTTTGAGTCTGTGTTAATCTGCTTTCTCAAAAATTTTGCATCATGTAGTATGGCGATTAAGTTATTGGTATGTTTTCATAAAGAATGTCCCATTAATCATGATATCCTAGTTACAATTTATCTCATTAGATACATTCATGGTACTTTCTTGATGGCATTTTTCCCGGCGCTTCCTTTCCTTTACTAGTATCCCACACTGAATTATTTCCATGTTTTGTTTGTTTATTTGACGCCAGGAAATATGTTCGCCCCGCTTTCATTTCTAAATTTTTTTTTTTTTTCAATGTTGCTTTCCTCTGTGTTTTTGAACCCTAAAAGATACACATAAACGATGTTAATACGATTAGTGTGATGAATTTTTCAAGCAGGCATCTCGAAACATTTCTATCGTAGACAAAAATTTTTTTGAGAAAACAGCCAGATGCGGAAATAGATAAATAGCTGGAGGTAAACAAAATCGCATTGCAATAAGATCCGAAAGCAGAAATAAGGAAATAGTGTATGGGTCGGAAATAGGAAAATTATAAAGAAGAGAAAAGCATTTAGGACAAAGAAGCACAATCTGTGATCTGGGATATATCATTTAGAATACAAAAATAAGGAGGAAAAGTGTAAAGAAAAAAAAAAGCAGAATTACAAGTCTACGTTGGATAAGTTTAAAATAAAATTGAATCTCGTTCATTTTAGTTATCTAATAGACCTGATAAACACTTAATTGTGCACATTCTATTGCATCTTCTTCTGTTTATTTGTCCTGCCCTCTAATTGAAGTATTTCCTGCATTGAAGCGTTGAAGCAGTTAGCATAGGGAATAAAGGTCAAAGCCTACCATAGAAAAGATTAGATACTAGACCGCATATCAGCATTTTCATATAGCATTAGAGTTGCATATAACATAGAAATGTCTGGAAAGCCATTGCAAGCACTTAATAATGTGCAAATCAATGCCAAGAACAACGGAATAATCCGCACTCCTGGAAAAGCATCGATCTCGAAGCCTGAGAATGCTCATCACCATCACCATAGAAGACAGAAGTTGAGTGCTCTCTGCAAGACTCCACCAAGTGTTGTCAGAACAAGAAATGGACGTGGATACCACCGTGGTCTGTTTCTGGGAGAAGGGGGCTTTGCAAGATGTTTTCAGATGAAAGACGAAACTGGAAAGATCTTTGCGGCAAAGACAGTTGCCAAAGCCTCGATCAAGAATGAAAAGACCAAGACTAAACTTCTTTCCGAGATCAAGATCCACAAAAGCATGTCTCATCCAAACATTGTGAAATTTGTCGACTGCTTCGAAGATGACGTTAATGTGTACATTCTTCTCGAGATATGTCCCAACCACTCACTAATGGACTTGCTAAAGCACAGAAAGCTTGTGAGTGAGCCAGAGGTGCGGTTTTTCATGACTCAGATCATTGGAGCTGTGAAATACTTGCATCGCAGAATGGTGGTGCACCGGGACTTGAAGTTGGGCAACATCTTCTTCGATCCCGATATGAATTGCAAGATTGGAGACTTTGGATTGGCCACGGTAATTAATTCTCCAAGTAAGCGCCGGTATACCATCTGCGGAACTCCAAACTACATTGCACCAGAAGTTTTGGGCGGTAAGAAGACGGGTCACAGCTTTGAGGTTGATATTTGGGCCATTGGCATCATGATGTTTGCACTATTGTTTGGAAAGCCACCATTCCAGGCAAAAGATGTCCAGGTTATCTACGAGAGAATCAAGAGAAATGAATACTCATTCCCGGAAAATTCGCCGGTGTCCCGAGAGGCCAGAGTGCTAATTCAAGACATACTTCAAACGGATCCAACACGCAGACCAACACTGGACGAAATCCTGCAATATGATTGGTTCACGTGCGGACCTTTCCCCTCGGCAGTGACTACGGAGTCGCTTAAAAGAGCGCCAAAGGGCTTCTCTTTTCTTACAAAGGAAGAATCGAGGATCAACTTCGAGAAAGTGAAAGGCCAGGCCGGAATTGGAAGGTCTTCTGCAAGAAGAACAGGACCAACAACACCAGTAGAAATTCTAAAGAGTGACCTACAGAGCGAGAGACCCAGAACACTGCTCCCACATTCACTATCGCCGGACAACAATAAGGACAAGTACAGAGAAGTGACGTCTGTGAACATCAAGCCATACAAAAGAGGACTCACCATGGAACTTAACCGGGCGAATTTCGAAAGCCGGATGGCAACAGTTCTGAATGAGGCACTTTCAAAATCTTTGATGAACATGAAACAAATCGAGGAAGGTGCATCCAGACCTGATCCATCGTACCAGGATGAGTCTCCAGTCTTGGTCTCCAAGTGGGTCGACTATTCCAATAAGCACGGGTTTGCTTATCAGCTCTCTACAGGTTCCATCGGTGTGCTTTTCAATGCTGGCCACACAGTGCTGAAAAATCCAGATTACAGTCAGATTTGTGTTGTCGAGCCTGAAACGGTCAACGGTTGGAAAATCAGCCTGATTGAGTCGGCCGAAGTCCCATCTGTGTTGCTAAAAGACGTCGAGATTGTGGACTTCTTCCAGAAATACATGAATGCACATCTTTCAGATGTCGCAAGAGAAAATATGGATGCATCACCAGACTCGCTTTATCTAAGAAGATACACCAGAGACGACAACTACATCATGTTTGAAATGAGCAACGGCAGCTATCAGTTCAACTTTAAGGACCATCATAAGTTTGTGCTTTCGCAGTACGGCCAATATATGACACACATCACTCCTTCTAAGGAAATTGAAACGCTTCCCCTGGATCACGTGATCAAGAATGGTAATTTCTATGATCACCCTGATGAGTACTTTAATGTTAAGTATGACTTCATGAAGCACGCTCTCAAGGAAAAAATAACTATGTGATGTGGCTAGAGCTGTTGATCTGAGACTAAAAATAAATATAGAATTTGAGCAAATAAATACCCATCATTTTGGTTTGAAACAGATTAAAGCCTTCCTGAAAGAATTTAAAGAACCCCCTCCAAAAAAAAAAAAAAAAAAATTATCAAGATAAAAATAAAGGTTCTATTTATGGGGCTCAGGCCAGATGATAACGCACGGGATTTTCAAGAAAGCAGATTACATCCAATAAGAATGTGCATCACGTTAGTCATAAATAAGCATTATAGACGTTGTGTGTTGCAACACCGTTTCCGCTTACTTTCTACAATTCCCTTCTTCTAAATCTCGGAGCTTGCTATTTTGTTCTTTTATGTCGTTCCTGCCGTATTATTCCAACCGCTTTTTTTATCTCCGTTTGTCCTTCCGTTTCTTTTCGTTTAACTACTTGCTTTGCTTTTCCCTCCCTATTAACACTGTGTATCTTTTATTAGATCGTGTTTAGAATCAAACTTACTGGAGTCGTTGATATTTAAATACAATGTCAATTTTAAAGATGTTTAGCGCGTAGTCGTATGCATTGAAATATTTCACTGCTATTTTCCACTATATTTACTATGTTTACCATATTCTACTATGTTTACCATGTTTTCATATCTCATACTGCTTTACTATGCTCTCCTCCCACTTTCACTAGTTTTTGTTCGTTATTCTTTCTCTATATTAGTACAAAATTCAAATGTTAAGTTTACTATCTTCCTTCACAATAACGTGAACCACTGATCGTTCATCCCTTTTAATGTACATGTTCTGCGGCATCTTTTGCTTATATATCCTCTGTCTCCTCATTTTCAGTAGCCGTTAATAATGATTTCAACTCCCATTCCCTCTTGAATTTCTCATTCAAGACATTCAGCTTGGAAATTAACCGTGTACATGCATTCTTAAGTGCAGTCCGTGGCTTGTAACCATCCTCAGTCTGAATTCTCATCAAGAAATTCGCAAAAAGCGGATGCTGCACTTTGTATGCAGCAAATATCACCTTTGGATCGTTGATCAGTTCCTGCCTGAGCATATTTCCAAGCGTATGGTCTTCCCTTTCAAATTTCACTATTATACAATTGGGCACCCTAGAATCTGGGGTAATCTGAATCTTCGACACTCCGTCTGGAAGAATGAATAGCTCAAATCTGTCCGGTGCGTTCATTGTGTAAAAAAGGCTTGTTTTGGTTCGTGTTGCAAGATATGCTTTATGATAATATTTCTCCTAATCCAGCCAGAATACTGAGTACTACCGTATTACCGCAGATGAATGCACAACCTATCACCGCCGTTTAAATGTTGTATTTCGCAGCTTGTATCTTGTCTTTTAATGGATCTTGTGCGTTTGTCTGGTGAAAAAAAATTAGAAATTAAAAAGTTGACGGGAGGAAAAAGTTCGCCTCGAAACAGTGTAATCGCACATCATGTACAGAAATATTTTTTTACCCATCCGTACACAGGTGTGCTTGTTTATCGTATTCCCTTCTCCATTTTCCAAATTCACAGTGAGGGAAAAAAATTGTACGCTCAGATGCGGCCGAAGGCATTGTTAAGCATCGAGAAGGTAAAGGCTTACATAAGAAGAGAAAATATATTAAAGTGCCCCGGTGAAGTTTTCGTGCGTGCTTTTTTGTCGAACCCCCCTGTCCACCTTCTCCAACTCCACAGATTTTATTCTCTTATCTAATACTACTACTTCTCTTTTCCTCAATCTTGCCGCTCTTGTAAATTATTTTTGTTTCCATTGCTTTGCCACATTAGAGCAGAACGCCGTTTGTTTAGTGCCTTTAGATATTGTTTCACGTCTTGGGCATATATCTGAACGAGTCTACGTATCAAAAGCAACTATTTTCATCATCTTTTTTTTTCCTTTGTTTGATACTCTCTATCTAAATATTGAGAGCCCAAAAGACCATAGGGACGCAGGTGTTTGATTTTACAGTGTGAATACCATATCGATCGAATTATGGCTTCACAGAACAATTGGCAACCTGGATACGGCAATAATCCACCAAGAAATGGGTATACGTAAGTATTGATATAACTGATTTGTTGTGGATTTCAACGTGGAGAAGAGAATTTTTCGCACGAGGATTCGTCGATAAGCTCGAAGATCGATAATGATACTTTGGATTGCTTCTGGTTTCTGTTTGTGCTCTTGATCGCCTAATCTGAAGGCCGACACGAATCGAATACCGTGTTCATTTTTTTCTGTTGTTGTTTTTCTCTTCTCCGAGATTTCGGCCTGGATTATCATGAGCATCCTACTAACATTCTTCCTTCTTATTATTAGTGCTGGAATGAACCTCCCACCACCATCGGTGATCGAGAATGGTAAGTATTGACCACTTTGCGGAATTGTGTTTGACAGCTTTGAAAACACCGCTTACTAACATATCAACTTTCTCTATAGCCCAAAGTACGTACCAAATGGTGCCCGGGATCAATAACATGGCCCGATTCCCGAATGGGAGTGACCACAGGCAGCAACCGGTCCAATCAGTCCAACAAACTCAACAAGTGCCACAGGTGCAGCAAGTACAGCAAAATTATAGGCCATTGAATGTGAAAGATGCGCTTTCGTACCTGGATCAGGTGAAGTTGCAGTTCAGGAACAACACCGATGTGTACAACAAGTTTCTCGATATCATGAAAGACTTCAAGTCGCAAAGTATCGACACGCCCGGAGTTATCGACCGTGTTTCGGCTCTTTTCAAAGGTCATCCGAAGCTAATTGACGGATTCAACACGTTCCTTCCCGAAGGATTTTCCATTGAGTGCTCGACGGCCGACCCAAACATCATAGTGGTGACTACTCCTTTGGGAAAAAGCATCCGAGAAAGAACAGGTCCATCTCGAGGTGCAGCCGGTGCTGCAGCATATAGGGCAATTACTAGTGCCAATTCCCGCTCAGGTGGCGGCTCTGTGTCATCTACTGCTTCTTATGGTAATCAGCCACAAATTTCGACACCCCAGCAGGCAGCACTTGCTGCACAGGGATCTCCAGCAGAGTTTGACCAGGCGATAAACTACGTGAACAAGATTAAGCAGCGGTATGCGAGCCGGCCCGAGATCTACAAGCACTTCCTTGAGAACTTGCAGCTATACCAAAAGGGGATCAAGCCGATCTACGATGTGTATCGTGAGATATCTGAGCTTTTCCACGACTCGCCCGACTTGCTTGAGGATTTCAAGCTTTTCATGCCGGACTCAGCATCTGCCGAGTCTGTTGCACAGCCTGTAGCACCTGCAGCACCTGTGGCACCTGTTAACGGTGCTGCTCAAGGTTATGGATACGTTCAGCTTCCTCCAGTTGGAAGTTTTGCACCTCCGTCTTCTTCAAGTGTTGCAGCAGGTCAAATTCCTCAAAACGGCTTGAACCAGGCCGATTCCACGCGCAGAAGGCTCTCTTCTCGAGGAAGTAGGCCGCAAATGCAGCCTGGGCAGCCGAGGGGTCAGCTTCAGCCGTTTGACGAGCATCCTGTGTCCAATATGCGGCATCAGGAAGAGGTTGATGGCTACGGAGCGATGGCTGTGCAGAACCAGGTTCATGCCGAAAATTTGGCAGATACCAATCGGCAGGCAGTAAACGGACATCCGTTGGTAGTGCCAGATACACGAGCTCGTGCATCTTTGCTTCCTGGTGTCCCGGAACCGGTGTATCCGGAAACTGGTATAGACACTGATGTGTCGGACGAAATCGCGTTTTTCGAAAAGGCCAAGAAGGCCATCGGGAACAGGCAGACGTACAACGAGTTCCTCAAGTTCCTCCGGTTGTACACAAGCGATGTGATAGACAAGGACACCCTTGTGGAAAAGGTGGAGGGCTTCTTGGGCGGAGTTCCGGAGCTTTTCTCGCAGTTTAAGGCCATTGTTGGCTGGGAGGCCAAGCCTCTCCGTATCGAAAACATCGCCATCAGGAAGCAGTTGATGGATTTGGGCATGCGGACTGCTGCCGGACCTTCTTACCGGCTTCTTCCCAAATCTCAAACCCACAAGCCATGCTCTGGTAGAGATGAGTTGTGCTGGGAGATATTCAATGATCTGTGGGCAGGCCACCCAGTTTGGGCCTCGGAGGAATCCGGATTTATTGCACATAGGAAAAATCAGTACGAGGAGATCATGTACAGAATAGAGGATGAGAGACACGAGTATGACTACTACATGGAGGCGAACTTGAGGACCATCCAGACTTTGGAGACCATCGCAAACAGGCTTGCAAATATGTCACCCGAGGAAAAGGCGAGATTCAAGCTTCCAGAAAACTTGGGCCACACCTCCACAACAATATACAAGAAGGTGATCAGGAAGATTTACGACAAGGACCGGGGCTGGGAGGTTATCGATGCACTTAGGGAGAATCCTGCAGTCGCTGTTCCTGTTGTTTTGAAGAGATTAAAGCAAAAAGATGAAGAATGGAAAAGAGCGCATCGTGAGTGGAATAAGGTTTGGAGAGAGGCCGAGCAGAAGATCTTCTACAAGTCCTTAGACCATTTGGGCTTGGCTTTCAAGCAGATCGACAAGAAGTTGTTGACAAACAAGCAGCTTGTCAATGAGATCTGTACTGTGAAGCGTGAGCAGACCCATAAGAGGATTCATCCATTAATGCCACGTCCAAAATCGCAGCTTACGTGCCATTATGACGATATTGACGTTCTGTATGACTTGCTGCAGCTTGTCTGTATCTACTTGCAGCATACACAGTCCTACTCCGGCTATGATAAGTCGCGTTTGTTGGCATTTATGCGCTCGTTTGTGGTCCGCTTCTTCTTTTTGGATGCCAAAGTTGTCGACCAGGCTCTTCGTGACCGCAGAATTTCCGTTGATGACAGAGGAAGATGGAACAGAAGTGTGAACTCGGGATCAGCCGATGGTCATGACTCGTCAGACGTTGAAATAGAGTCCTCTGGTGAGTCTTCCGGTGAATCTACAACTTCAACATTGAGCAACGGCTCTACTTTATCTCAGACCAGGAAACGGCCTAGAGAGTATGATTTGTTAAAGGATGTTCTCAAGCGCTCAAAGCGTAGCAGGAGAGGTCATGATGATGGTAATGAGTCCGAGGAAAGCGATGCCCAGAAGTTGGTTGATGAAGCACTTCAAAAGGCACAGAGCAGTTGGATCAACGAAGAGTCTCGAAAGCATGATATAAGCGATGGTGAGACTGCAGCTCCGGCAGATACTGAAGCAGCAAGCAGTGTTCAAAGTGCTTCTGAACGTTCAGTTTACAACATTTTCTGTAACACGCAGATATACGTCTTTTTCCGCTTCATTGATACTCTCTACAGAAGGCTTCTCGGAGTCAAAATGATTGCACCGGCTGCCAATCGTGAGATTAAATCCCGGAAGGAAACAAAGTTTGCAAAGGATTTGGGTTTGATAGATCATTCGTTAGAGGAGCAAGGTGTGAACATTAAAGGTGATGATTCGTATCACGAGGCACTCAATTTGTGTGCAAAGGTGATTCAGGGCAAAGTCGAGCAGGGAGTGTTTGAAGAATCTCTCCGCCAAGGTTTCCTCAACAAGGCATACCGTCTGTTTACCATCAACAAAGTGATTCAAGGGCTTCTGAAACATTGTCATACGCTCGTCACCGACTCTAAGTGCGGAGAAATTCTGATGTTGATGGAAAAGGATAGAAACGCTTCGGTCTCATCTGCAAAAGATCAGATGATGTACAGAATGCAGGTGAGAACGCACATGCACTCGGATGAGAATATGTTCAAGATCTCGTACAGCAAGAAGACTAAAACTGCCGAGATTGTGTTCCTCGCGGTTGATGATTTGACCATCAAAGACCAGTCTAAGTCGAAAGAGGAAAAATGGAACTATTACATGACTAGTTATGCCATGTCGTATCCAACTGAAGGAATAGACTCAACCAAGGTGAGAATGCCATTCCTTGAGTCCAGTCTGAACGAGGAGAAAGAGGATGAAAACGAGATTGAGGGAGTTTCTGACTCGAAGCTCAAGGTGAAGGTGGATATCGATACTTATCAACTGGTCTTTGATAAGGGTTCCTACGATATGTTTATCAGAAGCAGCGTGTACTCTAAGAATAAGCCACTAAAGGATCTCAAGAAGCTTCGTCTGGATTCGCTCAGAAAGAATTTGGATAGTATCTTTGATAAGAAGGGTGATGAGGAGAAGAAGAATGCCGAAGAGAAGTTTCAAAGACTTCTATCCGAAGGTCAAAAGGCCTACGAGGCATATGGTAAAACTAATTAGGTTGCTTTCTTTGTTGTTGTTCTATTTAAAGCTCCCAAAATGTGTATTCTACGTTGTTTTGTTTTGTTTAGTTTGATATTTTTATAGCTCTATTAAATTATTGTTCCAATAGATGAAGTAATTGAATAACGCTTTCTCCCTCCCTATTTGTTCTTCCTTGTTATGTAATTTTCCGTGCCCATATCGACTCCAAAGTTATCCAAAGTCTCTCCTAGCTCGTTAGGGAAGTTACCCAATGTTGTATCAGGCTCGTCCTCGATAGAAACTAGTGTTTCTTTACCCTCTAATGGCTGATAATCACCACCATCGATAGGGAATGGAAGCTTTAACTGATCTTCCTCCTTCCACCAAGTTTTTGGAAACGAGAGACCATCCCTATCTGGTCCTCCCCATGGCCATAGCCATTGATAAAAAGGTCCCAGTGATTGCTTCATGTTCTCGTAGCTGGATCCAAGATCATACGGAAAAACAAGGTCCTCAAACGTGAAGTTTAGAGGAACAGACGATTTCTTAGGAAGTTCCCTGTAGTTAATTTTCCATGAGGTAAGTTCAGGAAATGATTCACCATGATGCAATTTGGCAAAGTTGGCGCGCACCTTAAGCCAGAAAGCTTCTCTGTAAAACACGTGGTGCATTCTGTCCTGCTCCCAATCCTCAATTGTCGACACGTTTTTTGATAATCCGTCGATTGTGCGCATAAATAGCAGCAGAAGCGTGAATTCAATAAATAGCAACAAAAGAGTACACACTATTGTCAATACTAAATCTGTTCGACTGATAAGGTAAGACGGAAGGTTTCTTATCTTCCAATAATGATGTAATCTTCCCCAATGATACCAAAGCCCGGTAGCGCCTGATATTAGAACCCAAAACAGAAATCGCACGAAATGTGGCATATTTCTGTATCCAATGCAGTTCATCGTCCATGGGCAGTGATGGTCCATCTTTAAAATGCACCTACCGCACGTTTTACAGTGATGAGTTCTCTCTGGCTTATCTGCTCTGCATTTCGGGCAATATTTGTACCAGAACCCTTGCGGATCACCTAAACTTTTCACTTTATAGTTGACCGGTGGATTTCCCGGTGAAGTCTTGATTGCCAAATAATATGATAACCACACCATAAACAAGCAGCCTTGGAAGATCGTAAATATTCTATCCCCTTGCTTGCCGTCCTTGATCATCAAAAACGTTGTTAATATATGCTCTCCAGCTATAATGCATACTGGAATTGCAACACCAATCCAGGGCCATTTGAAAGAAATAGCCATAGCTTGAATTTCCTCTATGTCGAGGTATCAGAAAATTAATATCGGCTGATAGCTGGGCTTGCTCTGCTTATTTAATATTCATGATATATTTCAACATGATTTTCCATAGTGGAACCTTCCTGAGCGTGTGCCAAAACATCGACCCTACAGTTTATTTTAGCATATGCATCCTTACACCTTATGTTATACTTTTGCGATGTTATATTGGGTGAAAGCATCATCCTCTACGTAAGCACAACACTGTGTTTCTTCATTCTTTTTAAACAGACTGTTAAACAGTAAACCCTACATTTAACATATTTTAATCTTACTTTTATTAAGCAAATTCTGACACTGATAAAAGAGATTTGAAAAGAAAAGCTAATTTGTATCCAACCAAAATACCCTTAACTACTACATCCCACCTTTTTGTACAGACAAGCACGAGTCACACTCACACGCCAAATTCAATTACAATCACACTTTAAGCACTTAATCAACTTTTCCCACTCTTTGTGAAATTTTCTTTGTAAATCTCGTTATCTCCTTCCAGCAGAGGTCATCACTGTTTTTAACCGAAAAATCCTTCCTAACGTTCGTAAATTTTCTCCCACACATTATTACCTTGACAATTCTTTACCAGCACTATCTAGTAGGTCAGTTCCTTGAAGGGTCATCCTTTTTAATTCCGCTCCTTTGTAGACGATCATTTGATCGTGATCAGTATAGAGGTTCATTTTTATAAAGCATATGACAATCGTTCTTTCCCGTATCAACCGTTGCTTTCAATGCATAAGAAGTTGGCATTTATCAATAATTGAAACATTTGATTTTATTCATAAGATCCCCTAAGTCCCCTTTTCCATAATGTCAGGTGTTTTGGGTATATGGATTCCATTCGTTTGGGTTCATCATCAATTTGTTTGCACGATCTCACTTTTCGTTTAGAAGATATTTTTCAATTGGGTGCAATTTGATTAGGCAAAATTGCCAGTATTGCATATCTTTTAAACTTAACGTTATCCAATAAAATAGGGCATTCAATCTAATAGTATTTTAAATTGTTTAAACGGAATACGGCTACGTATTGTGAAGAGGCTCGTATGTGCAGTAAGAGTATTGTTCGAACAAGAAACTAATAGCTGGTATCATCGTTCTTTATTAATCGATACTAATGCTTTTTTGATAGGAGTGAAAAGTAAATTTCTACGAAAACACTTAATTCCCAGCCTTTAAAAACTTTAAAGCCAATACAATCATCACAGATATTATTAGGTATACTTCAATAAACCAGCTAAGTTTACAGTTGTTACAAACGTCTAAAATTACCACCTCTTATTAATCATATTAAAAAGTGGCTTAATATTTATCGACTGAATTTACTTATAAGGCCTGTATTATCACATCAAGAATCATATTGACACAATGAATCAAATAAGTATCAAACAAAAACATAATCTCTTAAAAAATGAAATGCACAAAAAATAGCACAAAAGTTTAAAAAATGTAATGACTGGGTGGCCAAGCTGGTTAAGGCGTGCGACTGTTAATCGCAAGAGCGTGAGTTCAATCCTCACCCTGGTCGTTGTTTTTTTTACCTTTTTGATGTTACTTACTTTCTCTCTAGAAAGAGGTAGCTTTGCTGTTTTTTTGGATTCATCCTATTTCCTGTCCACGATCGTTTTTAACGAATTATAAATCGCACTCACAAGAATCATGAACAGTAATGTTGTTGATCGATTGAATTCTGCCTTAGGTTGCTATAGGTGATTTGTCATAAGAAAAAACTTGCTTTACATCCGTACATTATCAAGATATCGGAATGCGTTGATAAGTTGAATCTTGCTGATAGCGCTACTCTTCCACTCTTTGATCACTTTTGTTTTGTGGGCAAAACAAACAAATAAACAAAAGCGACTTATATGTTCAGAAACGGATTAAGAGTTCTTACGAAAGGAAAACAGTGCAAAGCAGGTTGGAATAATTTCAGAATGTCGACGAAAGATGGCTCACAAAAAAATAAATCGGAATCGGAGTGGAGAGCAATCCTAGATCCAGTTCAATTTGCTGTGCTACGAGAGAAGGCTACAGAAAAGCCAGGACTAGGGAAATACAACAATTTCTTTGAGAGTGGAATTTATCGTTGTGTGGGCTGTGGACAACCATTATACAAGTCAAAAGCAAAATTTCAATCCGGATGTGGCTGGCCAGCCTTTTATGAAGGGATTCCAGGAGCTATAAGCACACATACGGATAAAAGCCATGGAATGGAAAGAACAGAGATCACATGTAGTTCATGCGGCGGCCACTTGGGCCATATTTTTAAAGGAGAAGGCTTCCAAACACCTACCGATGAAAGACATTGTGTGAATTCAGTGTGTCTAAAGTTCACTCCAGCAGAGGGTAAGGAGTAACGTTTCACAAATCGTATTTAATTTTGATCCTAATTTAAATTTGTCAACTTTCTCAACACTCACTGAGATTGAACGTAGACTTTGTATCCATCTGGGTCCTGAAGCACAACTGCGTTTTTAGCATCTGGATTTTCATTGTACTTAGAAACAACACTAGAACTGTCACCAAGTTCCTTTGAAAACTTCTCAGCATCCGGAATTGAAACGACGAAATGGTCAAAACCAACAATACCCTGATCCTTGCCAAAAACGTAGTATGAGAATTTATCATCAGACTCGGTTCCCCAATTGTGGGTAAGCTCAAGAATAGACTCTCTTCTAGCTCTGTAGACAACGTCATCACTATCTTCAACATAGTTAGGGTCGCTGTCATAACCCAAGAAGTACAAAGTGAACTTGGCATTAGGGAAATCCTTCTTCTTGAACAACTTCATTCCAAGAACTCCTTGGTAAAAGGCAAGACTTTTCTGTGGATCCCTAACCCTGATCATAGTATGATTCAATCTGTTTGATTCAATGTCATAAACGCCATCTTTCTTGTCGAGTTTGTTCTCGATCAACTCAATCCAGTATGTATCCGGATCCTGGACAAAAGCAATGTCTTTTTGTCTACCATCCTCCAATCTCTTCTTGAATGTTACACCAGCAGCCAATAAATGCTTCTGAGCTGCAACAATATTCGAGACAGAAACACAAAGATGTCCGAATCCTCTGTAGGGCTCGGTGTTTCCGTTGTATATTTTCACAGAAGTAGAATCTTGTCTTAATTCAACAACGCCACTTCTTTGGGAAATCGGTTTTCCATATCCAGGATGCTTAGAAGTGTCCAAACCAATGAAAGATGATTCATACTTAGCTGTTTTCACATGTGAAAGCTCTTTGAATCCAAATGCGTCTTTATAAAACTTCACAGAAGCTTTAAGGTTTGAGACATGAAGTGATGTGAGGTTTGTAATTCCTGAGACCATTTTCGAGCGTAAAGTGCAATGCTTACTTTAAATTATGTTTGTCACTGATTTGACGGACTTGGGGCACAAAAATAAAAGCGTTTAAAAATAGGAAAGTGAAGAAGGATGCGATGATATTTTAATATTTTGAAGTGTTGCAGCTGACATATGGAAACTTTTGGAATTTCAGCAAGAAAGAATACGAATGGCCCGTAGTCCGAAGATGACAAATTCGTGCCGCAAATGATTAGCGCGGGATCTGCAGCGGGGTGGGATTGTTTTCCGAACCAAATAATCTCGTTACTTACTTTCGTATACTGAGGCATATTTCTCAAGCAAAATACAAATAAGGTAATAAATGCCCAAAATGTATAATTCACCGAACATATCAATTGGGGGGTGAGTGATAATATACAGCCGAAACACAAGAAACAACGTAAATTGTCAATGTTCATTATTGCTGTATATATCATTTACGTAGGCACAACTGCTGATACAAAGCATCCTGTGCATTTTAGTAATATATCTATCATTCCACCTAATATTTGGCGACTGTCCCATAAATCGGGATGAATTTCGGCATATGAACCATGAAACCCTGAATTTTTTATAAGTATGTGTCCTATCCATTGACCATACAACCAATTTACTGCGCAGATCTCCGTGAGTGTCTGCCAAATCTTGAAGCTCTATAGGGACTTCTTGGAGTACCTAAGCGTAAAGGCGGTGTTCCAAGATCTCCAAGACGATTAGTACCAGCATTTGGACTTTTTCTGTGTGATCTTCCAAGAATCAACGAATCGAAGCCAAAAAGACCGTCCGACTCACCCTTTTGTAGTGATTGGTTAGGCGTGCCAAACAGTGTCGACCCAATACCTCTACTGGCTCTATTTCCACGAGAGTTTCTTGAATTCATACCCATTGTGTAGCTTGTATCTCTATTTCCACGCATGGTAGTATTCGCTTTTCCAAGATTAGAGTTATTTCTCTCGCTTGCTACAGACCCAATACTGTTTCGAACAACCTTGAATGCAGACTGTGCACCCTTGGTAACAGCATTGTGGGAGTTACCACCACCAGTTTTGTCAATCTGTGCCTCGGAATCCGTAAATCCAAGCGTATCGCGCGTAAAGAACGAATCAAGATTCTCCAAAGTGGCCAACATGTTGGAAAGTGAGTCCGTATCTCCATTTCCGGCACCATAATTACCAGTTACAGATCCATTATTCACAGGCAATTCATCATTTGCTGAGAAAAGTTGCTGCTCGTTCAACTGCTGCTGAATTTCCGGCGTTAATGGATTATACTGCACGTAAGAAGAGGGAACGGAAACAGATGGTTCGAGAGGAAGATCCGATTCGACATCAGAAGCATCAAATTCTCCCATGTCAGGTTCTGGAGTAATTACATTTGGCAATTCTGGAGAGACACCTGCCTCAGGTGTCATTTGTGCCTGAGATACAGCTTCAGAGCTTTCTACAGACTTACCTTCAATCTTCGACTCGCGTTTGCATGCCAAATAAACGGCGTGTATGTTGTTTCTGGTTCTGGCAGTACTAACTGCGGGCATTGGCACAGACCAGCCCGATTCATCAGGTATACCGAAGAGAGTAGCAATCTTTTCGTACTCCTTACGCATTGTCGAATCACCTGCACTCATCATTAAATAATGCTTGTCGAAAGGTGAAGCAGAAATGGCCGAGGCTTCATCAAGCACCTCTAGTGCATCGTCAACATAGTCTGTCATCAAAAGTCTAAGTAGAGGTGCAACTAGATCTGCACCTAAGCCCACAAATTCGTCTGATGAGAGATCAATGGCTCGAAAGACGTGCTTTAGTAAAGACATCACCTCGGTCTTAACCCAAGGAGTACTGTTGAAAAGTAACCCAAGTAAGAAAACGAGTGTTTCTGCAGAATAGGTAGGGAAGAAATGGGCCTTCAGCACGGAAACAGTCTGAGAAAGGAAATCTTCCTTATTACGGAACCGTTTGTGCACCAATGAGCGAATAATTCTTGCCAGTCCAGGTAGATTGTTACGATCAGCCATCGCCACAATAACTTCTGCCGAATGAACAGTTTCCGCCGAAAATTTGCCAATGGTCTGCGAGTGCAGAAGAACAGGGAGATTTGCAAGAAGCGATAAAAGAAGTCTTTCCGGTCCGCTTCCCACGATCTGGCTGTCTTTAAGCAAATCAAGGCGACGCAACAATGCTAAAGATGGCGTTGCAGCAATTCCTGAGCGCAGACCAGTCAATAAAATCTTCTGAAGCCCTTCAAACCTTCCCTCCCAATGGGGTGGAAAGGTCGAGATGAGACACTGAACAGTTTCATCACTGTCAAGATCGATTTTAGAAAGAAACTTGGACAACGCTGACAAAACTTCAATGAACTCGTGTTCGTGAACGGTCGAAAGACTGGCAACAGTGCACCAGAATAACTGTGGATAATCTATAAGTTGGCTTGATGGAAGCTCTGCTGTAATTGCATTGAGGGTCATTAGAATCTGCATAGAAAAGCCTTGAATGCCTTTGCTCTCATCCGATATGGTTTTTGATAGGCAGGACAGCATACCACGAAGAATACGAGTGTCGATAAAGCTGATGAGGCTCCTGAAAACTTGGAAAGATCGTGATGCAATGTGCATAACTTTGCAAGTGGTTGCCCAATCAACAGCGATTCTAGACCATTGCTTCTGTATCTCAGGAGCAACAGGCCGGAAAACATCTAAAACTGAACGCACCATTGAATCCATCGAATCTGGAATACGTGGGGATGAAACTGTATTTTTTGAGCTTGTCCTAGAGGACAAAGCTGGCATGCCATCATCAGTGTAAGACCAAAGATGGAACTTAGAGTCAGGTGATCGCAACATTTTCACGATTTCCTTTGCCTCAGGAGAATCTCGTGAACCGTATTGGTGAATGAGGAGGATCAACAACGAGCATGCCTGATCTTGAATGAGTGCAAGCTGATGGTCAAGCAAGACAAAGCACAAATGAAGAAGTAACGGCAACTTATCTTGAACAGCCTTATTTGGAGTGCATGCCAAATCTGCGAGGAAAATCGTGTAGAGCTCACCGGGAGAAAAAGCTGGTGCTGAAGGAGTGCCCTCTGGAACTCTTAGCAATGCTTGAAGATCTGCCACGTAGGGAAAGATTTTATCTGGAATATGGACAAACACGGGAGAAGTCGAACTTTGGTGCTTTTGCGATTTCGACGTGGTCTTTATTCTATGAGTAGGGACCATAGCCTTTGGTTCTAGACGACTCAACAGCACGTTTACAGCATCGAATCCCGGAATTCCAGACAAACTGACAACAATTTGGCGCGCACACTCAATGAATGGCAAACTGTGCAGCTTCAGGAATGTCTCAACAAGAAAATCGAATATCTGGCGAGCACCGGAAGTAGTTTCATCGGTGGATGGAACCTGCCCGTTACCAGATGTCATTTCGGCACGTTTTTCCGTTATAGGAGTTGCTGGCTTTGATGCCAAGGCGACCCACAAGGCCTCGACCTCGTTCTGAATGAGATGCGAGTACTTTAGAGTGATTTCAATGAAGTTATAGAGTACCATCAAGGAGGCGTAACACTCATCAGAAGGTTCAGCATACGAGTGACGGTCGGATGTATTGTCACCACCGTTGCTATTTGGGTCATCATCGTTGGTACTCCCGGAAATATTCAAGTTGACGGTCTGGATCCATGGAAGAAGGACGGCAATGATATCTCTACGGGGTGCAGAATCGACCAGATGAAAAAGCATGGTGAGCTCAGAAATCACCATGTACTTCTCCTCGGGATGTGCATTGGCAAAATATGTAGACAGCTCGAACAGAGTACGTTTATAGATGATTCGAGAGCGGCAACAAACACCATCTACGTACCTGATGCAACCATCGGAATGGTAAAACTTCTGCTCGAGAGTTTCCATCATGCTGGCAGCTGCCGAACGGACAACATATGAGTCAGATCCGCAGGCAAACAAAGCAAGCGAGAGCATTCTGTAAGGAGGACAGCTTGCCAAAGCTGAGGAGTGATTTTCCGCCTGGAGTGCACCATTCAAAGCAACGAAATAGTCACAGGCACAGGAATCATTGCCATAACATCGGCGGACCACGTGGCCTGCCAACACCTTTGATGGTGTATGGGTGAGCAGATCTATGACGGCTGTTGAAGCTAGGCAACGAATGCGCTCGTTGTGAGTTTTGAATAATGCGTCCGACCAGGAAAGTGTTGCATCGAAATCAAACGTGTCCGGCTTGACTTGCTTGCCACTTTTAGGCCTCGACTTTCCATCGGCATCAACATTGTACGCGGAGTCTATGGCAGAACTGCTGCATAGCTCGGTCATGCAGCTGATGGCTGAATACTGCAACTGATGCTTTTGCAACTCAAGGGATGCAATCATTGTGACGGAGGACCCGGCAGCATGTGCCATAGTGCTGTATCTGTTCTGGAAAAGACTGATGCTGGGCCCATAACCGGACCACTCCATCATAAACATGAAAGCACGCTTTCTGAAGCTGTAAGGAAGCCATCTCTCGACATCGGCAGACTTGACGAGCTCGCGATGTAAGCATTCAAGCAAACCGCAGAAATACCGGCGGAGACGCTGGAACTTGAAGCTATGCTGAGCCGACGGAGACAGCAACTGGGCCTGGACATCCAATAAGAGTGCCTGCAACCTGGAGAGAATCCAGTCATCGGCGAATTGCTGGTTCTTGCGGCCAAACCGCGAGATTACCTTGTTGAGAATGCAGCATATCTCCGTTGCCAAGGGGGTAGCAACTGTTATCGGAGAAACTGCAGGTGAGAGGGACCTGGAGTGTGAATGCGAGTATTTGGTACTGTGCTGTTTGGAAGCCAAGCTTGTAGAAGAGTCGCTGGATGGCGGAGCACTTGCCAAGGCAGCTTTTCCGGGTCCCGAGTCAGAAATTCGGGCAGAAACGACCTGGGCCGAAGGAGAAACAAGTGAGGAAGAAGGATCCGCGTTGCCGTTCAAGGCCAGATCGACCTCCTGGACAAAACTGCGAAAAATGTTGACGTTTAGGCACGAAAGACCTTCAACCAGTGCCTCGCGGAGCTTGACGTTGCTTGTGGTGAGAAGCGGGATGGTAATTCTGAAAACAGAGCGGGCCGACGTAATTTTCTGGTGCTGTACAGTGAGAAGTTGGGACGGTTTTCCTGCCCCGGCGGCAGCAGCTGAGAATGCACGGCCCACCAACAGACTATTGCTTCTTTTAACGGCCTGGAGGGCACGCAACTTGGCGTTTTTGGGCGGCAAGGCGGTGGCAGAGGAGGGCACGTGCAATCTCTGGTCGCCGGTGCTGGTGAGCGAGCTACAAGCAACCTTCAAGTAAAGCATGTACTCCCAGACTAGCGCGTTTGCACTTCCGACGGGTCTTCCGGAGCCTAGCCGCACAATGGAGTCGTACAATTGAACCAATCGGATGCAGCTGAGGCTCCGGACAATGGCAATCTGGATAACACACTTCTGAACTAGCTGCTCCAGCACAGAGTCAAATATTTTGAACCAGAGTGCAGCATCTACACCATGTGGAGACTCGGCAATTCGGAGAACTATGGCCTTTCGGCCGAGTCTCTGCAGCCGCGCGCACCTCTTTCGCTCGGCCTCCGAGAGCAAGGCCCGCTTGGCAGAGATGAAGCTGAAAAAATCCATCTTGCCGATGACCTGGATGGCCCTGGTGCCAAAGTCGGCAGCAAACTTTGACGGTGTACGGGTGTGGGAGGGCTTGGGGTCGGATTTTTCCGGCAGGAGCTGGAGTCCTGGGTTCGAACCCGGGGTTGCCCCCGGGACGGCCTTTTCTGTCAACACGTAAATGGAGTCGTCGAACTGCGTAACAGTCCGCAGGATTTCGGCACCAAGGTACCGGAGTCGAGAGTCGTGGCTGAAAAAGAAGAAAAGCCCATTTCCCTCGACCTCGTCGACGGTGTTGGCGATGTTTTTGAGCTCGAGCGAGTCCAACTGGCGGGTGAAGTGTGGAGCTTGCTGAACAAAGCCTCGATTCACATCGTACATGGCAGCTGCAGGTTCCGCATCCACAACGGCCCCATCCTCATCGGGAGATGCCAAAAGCGACTCCTGCCAGCTCTGGAGAACCTCCAGGTACACCTCGACGAGCCGGACGTAGTTGTCGGAGCACAGGTAGCCGTGACTGACGTAAGAGGCAGTGCGTTCATCAAGCAAAAACGCAACACTCGAAAAACTGCCCGTCACCACCCCGGGGTGCCGCTTGACGACGAGCAACTTGAGCGCGTCGACGCAGTACGCGGCGATCGACGCGTCGGCGTGCACCACGTTCTTCACGAGCAGCTCCACTAGCCGGCGGTAGCTAGATGCGTCACCTACATCCGCACACCAGGTCACGACGGAGATGGCCACCGCGAAGATCTCTGCAAGTGGTGCCTTTTTCTGCGTGTGGAAAATCGACAGAGAACGCAACCGCTGCTTGAGCCCCGACCCGGACGACTGCGACGACTGCGACGAGGAGTCGGCCGAGGCGAACGGCGCGTCGGAGATAGACGACGGCGACCCACCTTGCAGCGGGGACGACGCGGCGATCGGCGACGTGGGAGAATCCTCGACGGACGCCGATCGGCGGGTCGGTGCTGTCTCCAAAATGGTGCATCCGACCTCGCGCTGGAGCATGGCGAGAAGCTTCTGGAAGATTCCAGACACCTCCAGGTGCACGGCGGCATTCGAAGATGTGAGCTTGAAAACCTGGCCTGCAGACCCGGTGGCCGCATTGCAGAAATCTAGCGGGTCCATGCACGACTGCACGATCTCATCAGTGGGGAAAAAGGGCCTCGACGAGTGCTGGTGGTCCCACATGATGCATGCATATGCACGTATGCAGAGCTGGACGCGGTCAGGCCGCATGGTTTCGAGCGACGCGCCGTCAAACGACGATTTGAGGAGCGGCAGGAAGATGTTCTCCAAAGTGAAGTTGAGCTGCGAGAATGCCATCGCACGAAGAATTTGAGCTGCTGCCAACAAAACCGATGCGTCTGCCCCGGCGAACCAGTCGTGCCGCCGGTGGTAGGTGTGCTGGTGGGCGGAGTTAGCCGAGATGCCGCCGGAAAAGAGCTCCGTGGCCACATTCTGCATGTTTCTGGTCTTGGCGTTCAACGTGTCCGAGTACCGGAACAGGTACGACCACAGCAATCGTGCAATGCACGCCACAATCGTGTACTTGTCCTGGGTCGGCAGTTTCGGACGCAACCGCGCCACAAGCGTGTGTGTCAAGTCCAGCCACCGACCCAAAAACGTGTCTCTGGGAGAAACACACAATACTGCAACCACCAAAGTTGTTGCAGGCCTCGAAAACGGCTGCTCAGGCCCCCGCTGCGCCAACTTGTATGCCTTTGCGTAGATTGTCCTTGTGGCATCGATCCACGTCGGGTGGTTCACCTCCGCGGTCAAATTGCCCGCCAAACGCAGAACCAGCTGCCCGAGAACCTCGCAGTACGCCAGGCATACGGAGTCGTTCTCGCACCGGTAGAAGAACTTCGCCATTGACTTCAGGAAGTCCGCGGCCTCCTCGAATCGCTCCAGAGACGTATTCGACAGCCTTAAGTACCGCATTGCGTGGATCAGAAGGCACAATGTGGCCTCAGAGACGGCCGACCCGCTCGTATAGCCCGTTGGGAACCGCTCCAAGTCGCCAATAAATCTGTCGCTTACGCTGAGGAACGAGTGCTCCGACATCTCGCCCACCAGTTCCGCCAAAAGACTCCAGTTTGCCGACTCGATCAGGCTGCCGCTCACCTCGTACGGATCCATGTTCCTCAACTGCTTGTACATGATTTCCTCCAGTGACCTATCCTCGGCACTCTCAGAAGATGGCTTTCCGCTCTGCCGCACCACCTCGATCAGAACCCGCCACAAGATAAACGTCGAAACGCTCAACTGCCGCTCCGCCTGCCGGTATGTGCGTTCTGCCTTCTGGACTTTTTCCAGAAGCTCTGCGATCTTCGTCCTGCCCTCTTTCGGCATGTTCTCGGTGCCCTTGCTGCTACACGCACCATCCTTGCCGTTTTCGTCTCGCGAGGTCCCATTTTCGCCCTGCACCTGCCTGTATGCCGAAATATCCCTCTCCAAAATCGTCCGGGCCATCTCCTTCAGCTCAGACTTGCCCCGACGCCAATGCATCACTGCATCAGTCACACGTCGCCTCGACTGCCGGGCTATGTACCCGAGGGCTGCAATCGTCCGGTCGAAAGTCGCGTCGACGCCCTCCGCGAGCAGCTCCACCACATTTGGCTCCTGGTCCACCGGAACCGTGTTGAGGCACATGTTAAGTTTTCTTTCGGCCTCTTTTGTGAACTGCCGCACCATAATGTTGAGTGTGTACGCCGGTGGGCCCCTCCGGCTGCCAGATTCGGGCATTTCCGTGCTCCTTTCGCCCGTCTCACCGCCCATTTTGTACCCGCTCCCGCCATTTTCGGCGCCCAGCCAAAATCCCATTGGCTGCTCCCCATACGGATTCGTGTCTCCTGAATCCACATGGTGGTCATGCATCGGCCGTTGCGCCGTCTCCTGTGTCGGCGTCGGCAAGCTTTCCTCGTCTGTCTCATCCGGAATGCATATCTCGTTTAATTGCGGCTGCATTGCATACTGCGTATGCTGCACCTGTGCATTTTGCGATGCAACACTGATTCCCAACCCGCTGCTTGTCGTGTCGGCTGCCCTTGGCTCGGCTTTCTGCATTTGCTGTATCTGCTGTCTTCGATGCCCTCTTTTCGTGCCTGATTCCGGCAACGCTTTTTTACTTAGCGTCTGCACTTCTTCACTCGTCATCCCCTCTTCATTCATTATCCCCCCTTCACTCATCATTCCCCTTTTACTCGCAGACTGCTGCTGATCATTCTCATTATTCTGACTTCCATCTCTCTGCATCTCCTGTTTACCGCCCTCAGATCCTCCAAAAACAAATCCCTGAGGGCTCTGCCCGGACTCTCCGCTTGTGTCTCCACTCGTGTCAACCCCAGACAAGTCCGGAATCTCAATTATCGGCGACGAAAGCATCCCGGTTTGTACAGAACCCTGTTGCTTTGTGGAATGTTCCTGCTTCATATGTCTTGTATTCGAATCCTCATGCTTTTGGCCCTTATTGTTCGATTGACCGGCCAAGTCAGCCCGCTTTCCCTCTCCAGGATCTTGCGGTGCAGACATGCCAATACAAATCTTTGTGCTTGCTATTCTGATAAAGGCCCGCCTAGATCAAGCACTTAAATGAAGCTGTGCCTAGGTGTAGTATGAAAAATGCTGGCCAAAGGTGTGCTCTGGAATGGTAAGTTGTGATCTTGCCAATTTCAATGTACCAGCGACAACTATATCTTGTCTAGTAATAACAATAAACAAAAGAATGTTTAAATAAACAGGGGGCAAAGGAGATAGATCAATATAAATACTGAAACACAAGTGATCAAATCAATTTACATGGGGCATCGATCCAAATTTTTTTTATTTACTTAATTTTTCGACGGCCTTCCTTAGATAAGCCGATTTCCCCTGCATTAGGTAGATCGACCTGATGAGGGGGCGGTTTAAAAAATTTTGGACTGTCCGCGATCGGAAAACAGACTGGACGAATTATATTCACTCGCACTTTGAAGCTTTGGGGATTTCATAGATATCTCATAGATTTCCCCTCAAAAACTCTTTCACATGCTTTATCCAGCATGCAATCTATGCCTACATAGGCTACTTCTCCCCAAAAGGTACAAACTTAGAACCAAAGGTGCCTTTCAATGCCCCCAGAAGCGCCCTTTCTTTTTCCCACAATTATTTCAAAAATGTATGTGCAAGACTTAATGCCAGTTGCCATCTTGCACCCCACAGAAGATAAAAGGGAAAGAAGGCAAATATATAGATCGTACGACAAAATATAACAATTAGGGTGAATACTTTTACAATTATGATCTATCTTTATTGTCCTCATCAGAGTAATCTGGGCAACTTTATATTACTATTTATGCATAAGAGTAGAAGCAACCATCAGGAGCAAACTGGCCATTTATTCCAAGCCGAACCCAGAAATTCTCGTCGTAGTCTTCTCCTTCCACACCCTTGCCGACGGAATAACCCCTGGCATATAATTCACCATCTTTATTTTCATCTTTACTCTTTTTCAACTTCAGCTCCAAACAATCCGCTGGAACACCAAACTGCACGAATCTATGACCATTAAGCTTAGAATCAGTGAGAACCCGGCTCTCGTAGACGTTTGTCTTGAATATTGGACCCATTGTCAAAGAAGTATACTTCTCCCTTATAATTCTTGAGCCTAAGCACGATCTTAAAGTATTGTATAGTCTAGAACTTAGTGGATTCGAGCTTTGCATGCTGTAGACAAGCTTCAAATGAAGTCCGCCAACTGAGCAACCAATAGTGTTGAATATACCAGTAGAATTTAGATACTCGCTTCTGTCAATGAGGAACTTCTTGAACAAAGAGACTGAAGTTTGGGACACTAACCGCTTGAGACTTTGGTCCCTGGCAGTTAAAATAGTGACATTTCTATCGATCTTCAGCAAGTCATTTAGGTTATTAACATCGGAATCAGACACAACAGAAATCTGTCTGACACCGGAAAGAATTCCACACAAAATATTCATCAAGAGGAAGTTTTTCGACTGACCATCCATTGGGGAGGCAACGACAAGCAGAGAATCGTCTTTGGACCAATTGAATGCCTTTGGGAGAGACATGAGTCGTGATCCAATGCTTGAGACAAAGCTTCTCTGGAAAAAATCAACCTCTCGAGACTCATTGATCTCTGTGTAAGGCTTGTTGTTGAATTTCATGTATTGTGTATCTGGATCATACGAATACTTGAAAGTTGGCTCAACGGTGCCGCCAACATCGGCAATCTTCGTCTTGAAATCTAGAACTTTTGTGGTCTTTTCATCCGAGGATACGATGCTTGGAATACCTGGTCGGCCAATAACAACAATATTCTTGAATCCCATTGAAGAAACCTTGCCGTACTGTGCCGCATCAACAAATATAAGGTCGAGATCTTCAACTGGTTTCTTAGGAAGCGAATTGTAGGAGACAAGAGTCTTTTCAGACACAAAAAAGCAGCTCAATGCTAGAAAAATGCTCTCCGGTGATGTGAAATCCGTGAAAATTCCAACTTTTGACTTATCGGTCAACCTGCTCGTCCTTTCTGCAATCTGGTGTAAAAGTGTATTAACCTGGCCAATCGTCAGTTTTAAGCCACTTGGGAACGCAAATTTCATCAGATCAGAAATCCTTTTACCAGATTTAGTCTCATCTCGAGAGTTTGCATTGGCCAAAGCCTGACTCCAAACATCTTTGAGACAGCCATCTCTCAATTTGTAACCGATTCTTATCCGGAGACCTCCGGTCAGTGATATTCCATGTGGCACATTCACAGATCTGTATATCGCAGACTCCCCTTTTTGTCGTGTAGACCCAACTGATGACTGGCGCTCAAGAAATGCCGGGTTTATGTCCTGAAAATTATCCTTTATATAAGGATAAGAAATCAAAAGTGTGATAAGACCTATGAGTACCAAAAGTGTCACTACAGACATGGTTTAAATATGAAATCCTTGTACGCAAACACCAAAGTATTTCCACCTTCTTAATAAATAGTTGTGCTGTTGATAGTAGAGACTGGAAATTATATCCTTACCGTTCCAGAACTCGGAGTTTTCATCCGTTAGAAAACAAAAGTTTGTCCGGACTACTTCTAAAAAAAGGGGGAAAAATGCTTGGTTATACGCTGCTAAGCGAGCGATACTGCGAAAAAAGTAGTACGAGGAACGAGCAAATATTTAGGGGATACCTTCACTTAGGGAATAATGCGAAGAATCTTACCGACGGCGGATACGGATAACAAATGAGCTCCTACGATAATTTAATTATCTAACTAAGCTTCTGCCTTTTTCGGGCCTCTTCTTATTGTGGTTTTCTGTCAATATTTTTAGGTTTTATCGCGTGTCTTAGCGTTTGGATCATCAATAAAAGCGTAATCTGAAAAGGCGCACCCCCTCTCCACTAACAATCCATATTGGCTTCCATCTTATAATTTACAATTCACGGCATCAACATTGGCATATACATATAAATTCAAACATATTTGTCTCTGTGACTCCCTTATGAACCCTGATTGTCATTTGTACCAACCTATTTGCACGCAGTCAGCGATTCTTTGTCAAATTTAAAGTTACATCCTCACACCAGAGCATTCCAATATATTTTCATCGGTAGGCTAGAACTGAGGTAAACATAGCAGAATTGGAACTGTTTGAGCCGTTTACAATTCTTAAATTTTCGCTTAATTGAGCTGCAATTTTAAATAATACATTTACAAACGCCAGGATGTTTTCACTTGTTGCATCCTTGTCGAGAAAACTGCGACGTTTTTCGTATTATCGCGTGGAAGATGAAGACAGAGGTGATCATGGTGAAGATGACGAATATGACCTTAATGCAGGGAAAACATCGAGAATACGGCGTTTTCTGACGAAGTACAGACCCTTGGGATCACCTTTGATAGGTTGGATATTGTTGTTTCTCTTTTTCCAGCAGATTGAACCGAGATTTCAGGCATTTAGGTGCAATTTTATCGCCCCTCCAGGAACCAACGAATATCGTCCATACAACATTCTCCTAGTGGCAGACCCACAGTTGATTGATAACCACACGTATCCTAGTTACAATCCGCTAGTTTTATCACTTTCAAAGTTCACGGTGGACAATTACATCTACAAAAACTACTGGCGGCTTGTTGAGCATTTGAATCCGGATGCAGTTATATTCTTGGGGGATCTACTAGATAACGGACGCGAATCTTCAGATAAGTACTATGAGCACGAACTCACGCGTTTTAGCAAGATTTTTCAACCAGAGAGGCTCCGGAAAGACGGCGTGGAGGTTTTTATGAATATTCCAGGTAATCATGATATAGGTTTTGGCGACGGCGTTATCAAGCACTCTGTTGACAGGTTCAAGAGAGATTTCGGTCTGCCGAACCAGAATTTTCTCCGTGAAAAGCACGAACTTGTCTTCTTGGACACCATCTCCCTATCCAACAAGAAAGACGCGTCGATCGGCGCGGAAGCGAGGTCATTCATGGACGAATTGGTCGCCGAAGAATTTCCGCACCACCCGCGAATCATGTTTGATCACGTGCCCGTGTATAGAGACGGCTCGAAACAGACCTGTGGAAAGGAGAGAGAAATGGGTACATTTATCAAGCCTGTAGCTGGGTATCAGTATCAGAATCTTATCGATCCCGAGTTGTCGAAAACTGTATTGGAAAAAGTTCAGCCTCAGATTATTTTCAGTGGTGACGATCACGATTATTGCGAGGTAATTCACGAATATGATGCGAAAGACGAAAATGGCAACCAGGTGAAAAAAACTGCGATAGAGATAAACGTCAAGTCAATATCGATGGCTATGGGTATCCGCAAGCCAGCCGTCGAATTGCTTTCGTTGTACAACAAGGCTGTGCCGGGGAAGGTGTTGGAAGTGAATGGAAAACCCATCGACGATATTCCGTACACGTTCTCCTACAAAATGTGCTACCTCCCACTTCCATACACCGACATTGTGTTCTACGCGATATTTGCATTTTTCAACTTTCTCTATTTGGTTTACACGTGTGTTCCAAGGTCCAAGTACTCTGGCTTTGCGATAGATGAAGTCTACACAGAGCCAAAGCTATTGGATAGGATAAGAGGGCTCAAAGTGAAATTCTTGGCCGAGTTATGCTTTGTCGAGTGTTTAGCGTTATGGGCGATTTATTGTTGGGTATTCACTATACATTACTATTAGAAAAAGATTGCACTCGCAGTCCTTTTGTTTTCTTCTTGTTGTTAACCTGTTTCACATGAATGTAAACAACGCAATTCTTGTACCTAGTAAGCTTTTTCAGAATTGGATCCTAGTCTTGGCAAATTGCTCAAACATCTCGTTGCATGAGATTTAAAACAAGCCATTGCCAAACGGAGCCGCGCCAATGTTCCACAGTACTGTGTACACGTCGCAGGCATTCCCGTATTAGGCAATAGTGGTAATTGTTTGAAGTTAGATTTGTCGAAGAGACCGGAGCCACTAAAAAAGCTTCGGTATAGTGATTGATTGACATCCATGTTGAAATCTAGATAATCCAGCACCGCCATCTCGTTGCTTTTAAGTTCCGTGGGGGAAAGTCCCGAAAGTTTACCCCAGGCTTTCAGCGAATAATTGCAGTCCTCGTGATATTTTGAGGCTAAAATCAAACAGCTGAGCCAACACCGTCGAATATCCATCTTAAGACCCTTCTTTTTCGTCCCTTTGGACGTGCGAATGTGGAGAATATAAAACATGTAAATCAAACTAATGCGGAAAACAGAAGTAGACGCATTACTTCTGCTCATGATGATCCTTGCAAACGAACACAATTTAGCAGTGGACGGCGATTCCATCCCAAGCAATTTTGTTATAATCACAAATATGATTAATTCCTGTAAGTAACGTCTTGGTTGTATCCTTTTCTCCCCCTTAAAGCATGAAAGCCGATCAGCTTTCGAATAAGGTGGAGTGACCTCACAATATTGTGCCCGTGAGGTCGGTCGCACTTTAAAGTAATGTACACCCATCCATGAATAATTCAAATCAAAGACAAGACGAAATTCAAAGAATAACAAAGATCAATAAGTGGGTCGAACTCAAATGCTCGACAGCGAAAAGTGTTCTTTTTATAATGCATCTATATGCAAGGGAATAATAACAGCATCGCAATTTTTTTTTTTTAACACGTATGGTAAAAACGGTTAGAAGCCGGATAAAGGTATAGCCGAAAAGGACAGATAAATATTCTGGGGTTGATAACAGCGGCAGATTTCTTATCATACAAAAAAAAAATAATTATAATAATAATAATTAAGTTCATGTGTACGGATGAGATACCAAAATAAAAATTCCAGCACGTCGAGATGAATCGAGCTTTAGTTATATCAAGAATTTGAGTAACTAACATCTGATAATCTCCACATAGATTTAAACTCAAGAGCGTGTTATTTTTCTTGGAAGATTTGAGCACCACAATTTGTCATATTTTCTTATTTTGAATTCCGGTTTTGTTTTTCCTCGAACGATCTTTTGGGCCTTTAGATGTCGTCTCTTTACCAGTTGGATGAAGAAACAAAGGAATTACTCACCCTTGACAATTTCCTCAAGGATTTAAGTATTTCGGAGTTTGTTGACCGTCTATCGAAACAGAATGTGGAGTATAAATCAAAATTCAACAACGGTGTCGAGTACATTGATCCGAAACCATACATACGAACATTTGAGTTAGTTGAAAAGCAATTGGATAAACTCAACAAAGAGTGCTCCGAAACCAGGACAAGAATTGAGAATCAAGTTCATATTAGATCATTGCAGCACTACAAAAATGTTTTACAACTCAATGGGAAGGCTGCAGATTTAGATAGAAGGTACAAAAATCTTTCCAGTGATGTTTCTAAATTATACGATAGTCGAATTAGTCCGATGAGAGAGAAACTCACACAGGCCAAGAATCTTAAAGAGCATTCCGAGGAGTTGATTTTTGTGGCGAAGTGTTATAATGAGTTTTACATAAATGGCAAACCTCCTTCAGAACTTGTTGATTACAAGTTTTCTGATTTGGAGAAGATATCAAAAGCTTTCAATCAGCTTCTTTCTCTTTCATCAAAGCTATCTGAGGATAGTGCATCTTTACCAAAGGTTAAGCCCGCAAATGAGGCAATAATCAAGTGTGCTGAGAGTTTTGAGCAGAAGCAATTGCAAAATTTTGTTTCCTATTACGATAGCAAAGACAGCAAAAGAACTCGTTATATTGCAAAAATATTGTTCAACCTCAATGGAGGTACGCATATCGTCGAAACATTTGTTGAGCATCATCCTCTTTTTGGAAAACTGCAATCTAGTAAGCAACCTGCTGTTGATAAAGATTATTGGCTTGCCCTTGGAAACCCAGACGAGGCATTCTACAGTCTAGATCAAGCAACATTAGATCTTTTCAACTCAATTGGAAAGAATTTCGACCAGGAATTGCCCAAGATTATAGATATATTCGAGGATGATACTAGTGCTGTACTCGAATCTCTCATTTCAAAGTTGTTCGGTGATATTATCCATTCGAGAGTTGATTACCTAATAAAAATGGCATCATCATACTCTAAGCTTGCATTCTTACGTATTCTACATCTTGTGGCGACAGAATTATACCGACTAACATTAAGCAAAATGACTAATTTACTGCAGGAGAAAGATATCCAGCTTACTGCAGTACTTGACAAAGCCTACACTGATATATTTGCATCGTATTTAAAAGACAATGCTTACTTCAAAGTAGAAAAGGCTAATCTTCTCGAAATGCTTGATCCATTGACTGTGGATATTGATGGTGTGTGGACAAAAGCAGCCCAGAAGCATGCACTCAGTGATAAAATAGCTTCGTTTAAGGATGCGCATACAAACTCTGAGCCAAAGATTTCCGAAAAGGTGGAAATTGATGAAACGTCATCTTCTTCAGATGGTGGGAAAAAGCGCGATTCAAGATCTTTGAATGAGATCACAAGAGATGCTTTTTCCAGAAAGCAAGCACATGCTTTCACTTCAATATCTGGTCAAATACACAATTCTGGCTGGAGAGAACGTCTTAGAAAGTCTGCTGTCGGTGCTAGTCATTTAAGCTTTGGATCCTCTTCAATAATTTCATCAATGGCACCTTCTTCTGTTCCAGCTGCAATACAAAATGCAAATAAATTGTCATCTTTGCAAATCGTACAGAAGGTTCTCAACTATGTGGTTGAGTCGTTAAACCGTTCAATCGAACTTGTTCCCGGAAAAATTAATGAATATTCGATGGATATTTTTGATATTCTCATGTTCAAGATAGGACCTTCGTACATATTACCTGAGATGGAATCGCTCTACTATAATTATGTTTTAATTCCTCATCAAAAGCTCAATTCTTTCTTCACTTTATCCTCCACATCAGTGAATTTGGATTTCTTGCCACAGTTCAGTGAAATCACATTTCAGCTTTACCTTCTATCTCTGGTGGTAAGAAAATCTTTTTACCCGTTGCTTTTAACGGGTTCAACTAAAGCCAAGCTTGTTAACTTGTTTAATGGCTTTATTCAGGATATGGAAATTGGTTTGAACATTACTTTGAACAGTCTTATTGATCTGATAGAAGCTAATATCAAGTCAATTTTGAATAGGCAGAATACTGAAGATTTCTGCCCAAGCACTCAGAACGTGGTCATTGATAAGACACACGTTTGTGATAAATTAACCCAGTTCATTGAGTATACTTTGCGGACTGTTCACATAAGTATGGCTTCAAATCCATTTTTTGAGTTTGAGTTGATTAAGCGTATCTCTGCATTGCTTTTAACAACCTTAATTGCGCACTTTCAGCACTTTAAAGTGAATTCTACGGGTTCTCTCATTATAACCCAGGATATTATTCATTATATCTCTGTCTTTGATGTTGTAAACTTTGATGATCTAAAGAAAAGAAGAGAGTCCGCAATCAAGGGTGTCAAACAGACTTTGCCAAGCTCTGAAGATGTTTCCGGAATTAGGGAAAACTTCAGCGTTCTTAAAGAATTGGCAAATCTCTTTTCGTGTCAACCAGAGCTTCTCTCTGATCTTTGTAATGAGGGCAAGCTTGCCAACTTGAAACGAAGTGTGTTAAGAGAGTACATTCGGAATAGAATAGATTTTAAGGAATCGTTCTTGAACGGAATATAATGTAATTATTTCATCTAATACATGCTTTTTTTATATTACATATGTTTGTATTATACAATTGCTATTCTCATACTTCTTCCCGAAGGCATTCAAGCAAGTTAGCCCTTTCTTCACGTGTAAAGTTTTCCTCCTTGCCCATGTTGACGTCACTTATATCAAAGCTGCTCTTTTCTGCCTTGCTAACTGCAGTTTTGAAATCACTCAGCTTGTTATTTTCTTGATACTTCATCATCAAGTCATTGGAGATCGAGTAATCGGTTATAAGTGCGTCTCTGAGCCGAACTAAAGCAAGTAAACATGATAACAAGGCATCTATTTTCACTTGACGTTCATGATCGACAGTAATACCTTCCAAAGTTTCATCTGCATCATCGTCCGCTTCACCCAATAAATCAGACACCTGTGATGATAAAAGCTGGCTTATATTGCTTATTGCAACCAAAACTTCTTCCTGGCTCTCCAAAACAATGTTATTAAAATTCTTGGCAATGAAGACAGAGTAGTCAGCAGCAAATAGAGTTTTTTCTATATGCTGATCCAGCAACGAGTCAACTTGTATTATACTTAACGTTTTGGTTATCATATCGACCATTTGCACGGATTTACCCTTTGGGCCCCACATTCTGACAATTTTCATTAATTGCTTCAAAAATGTTTCGTTAACATAAAACTCCTTAGATGACATTATGCTTCTTCTGTATCCAACTGCGACATAAAGTGCCTTGGAGTAAGACGTTTCGATAAAGCTTTCATATTTCTCAGAAAGGTATTCATGCACATGACAAGCAATATATCTAATATGGGCATCAGGTGATAATTCAAGGGATAAAACAGTCGGCAAAATCGGCTTTGGGTTAGCCAAACCTAAACGTGTAACTGAACGAATAAAATTGATACAGACTAATGTTCCTTGCTGGTCTTTATTTAGAGCAAAATCAAGTATTTGTCTCAAGTATCTTTGGACCAAGGATGTGCATATACCATCATTTATTTGCTGGTTACCCCTCCCATGAAAGGCTGCAATGTCTAAAATTGTATTGTCGGATTTTTTTGCATCAAGCCCGTTTCGTTCCAATGCTTCTCTGTCTTGCCTTTCTAAAAATTGGTCCATTTGTTCGATTACAGCCGTTTTCAAATTTTTGTCATCCCATTTATTGAATGTGCTATCAAGAATGCTCAATATTCTTGGATTCATAAATATTCTAGGGTGTGCCGCACAGATTCCAACTATATTACGAACAGATGATCTTCTAAACTCTATTCTTTTAGAGAAAGGAAGTAAATGTCTAACCAATAAGGATATGACTGTTTCTTTTTCTTTCAGTCCTAAGGATTCAAAGACAGACTTGTCTTTTTCAAAATTGCACTCCTTACCGAAGCATCCAATGAGATAAATGAGCCTTCTTACCTTGGAGATCATATTCTGATTAAAGGAATTCTTCGAGTTCACAGAAAGTATGTGTACACGTAAAAGCTTCAAAGTTGACGCGCAAGCACTTGCGACCATTTTTGGTTTACTATTCCTCTTAGAAAGAGTCCACAAACTAGCAACAGCTTCCTCGAGTTCTTTCGAGTTAAACCTGCCTAGTTTGGACATTATCACAGTTTCACAATCATTGATGAAGCGTGCATTGAGATTTGTCACATTTGGTAAGGCAATACGAAATATTTGCAATGTATAGTAGCATAAATTGCTTCCGGTCTTGAGATCTTCTGTTAAAAAAGGTTGTAATGCAAGAAGTTGGTCTTGTGAGATAGAAGACGAATCGCACTTAACAACGATTGCAAGAAATCTCATCAGTTCACCTATTTTCTGTCTCATATCATCATAATTGGTAATCATAATTGCATCCTCAGTGATATATTCTAATACAAACTCCGCCATCAGTGAAAGTGAGTTTCGAAGTTCATCCTCCATACCCTCATTGAGCTCATTGGGATGTAATACTTTTTCCTTCAAAAAACGCTCGAAATACTCCCAATTACGATCACCCTTGTTGAACACTTGAACAATAACACCCGTGGTAGCCAAAACTTCCGTTTTCAAAGATATCGCCGAATTCTCCTGGGCTTCTTCGTATCGATCACTTATAGATATGAACCAGACTGATAGCAATGCTTCACACGCTTCATATGTAACAGTATCATCCTCATCATCGAGCCTCTTTAATAATTTCTCTGAAATAGTAGACCTAACCTTTACATCAATGTCATTTTTGTATAAATAAGTGCATATTCCGATTGCTTTTTTACGTACGGACACACTTTTATTAGTAATCATTGGTGCAATCATTTGATAGAAGTCATTTATCAATTCATGATGTGAGTATAGCACCTTGGCCAAAAGATCAAGAATTGAGTTACAAACAGATGCATACGATTCTCTCAATCGTATATCTATGATTTTCTTAACCGCCGGCAACTGTATAATTGTCGGATCTTTATCAGACAACAATGATAGACACTTTATGGCTAATGATCTTTGTTTCACTTTAATGCCAGTCAAACTTTTTGTGATGAGTGCAATAAATGGATTATATTGTTTAATAAGATTTTGGTTAAGCATAATTACTTGATAGTTGGCAAGGATATCTTGTTCATGGTTTAAGTTATATTTGAAAATTGTTGGATTATCGTTCAAAAGTTGGATTAATGATCGAATGACCTTTTTAACTTCTTTGATTAAATTTTTGAATTGGACATCCTTATTTCCCGACTCAAGAGAGTCTGCAGTGATTTTTCTCTCCTCTTCTTCTATCAATGTACAGAATGCCTTTAATGTGAACAGGTATTGTGTATAGAAAAAATAGAAGCTGTTATCCTGGGAAATATTCTGAGTCTTCAAGCTCTTCAACACCTCTAAAAAGTACTCTCTATTCATTTGACGAAACTCCTTCACGGACAGATTGACGTTGAAAAGCTGGGCATAATCTTTCCGTATACTGATAAGTCTAGATCCAATCATACCTGCTATGTCGAACGCCATTGTTAGCGATGTTGATTGACCTTTTTCTTTGAGATTATTCTCGCAGATATAAATCATCGATATCATTATTGAGTTAAGTATTTGCTCAGAAGCCGAGTATTCCGGGTACGCAAGCATATCCAATAAATCAGAGATGATCCCGAGAATAACTTTCTTTGCATTAGCATTCAAAGCCATTGAAATTCTAGTGACTATTGCTACTGCTATCTGATTGCATATCCCATTTGAATATTTGATTTTCTTGCTGAGATAATTATAGAATTTGGTGGTAATCTCAGTAACTACTTTGTTTTGGGAGTATCTCGAAGAAGATCCGGATCCAGTCATTCGCCAATACTCTTCTTCAAAGCTATAGTCCGAACAATCCATCGCTTGCACTAATCTTAGCAAAAGAATCGTGATGTGTTGGACGCTTATTCCTTTTGATAAGCGATATTTCCTACTTTTGGATTTAAGCTGGGATATGTTATCTAGGTTGGCAAACATCTCGTTTACTATAAATTGTGATTGTTCTGGATGCTTCCTTGAAATAGTAAGCAACACATCTGATGAGCATCGTCGAAGCTCTTCTAAATCAGGGGCCAGTTGGTTTTTTTCCAATTCGGTTGCATCTGCAAAAATGTACTGAAAAGCAAAATACTCCATGTGAGTGATCAATGAGTCTCCAACGATTGTTTTCGACAAAAAAATGCCAATGAGCTCAATAAGCTTCGCTTGTTCTTTAATTAGCTTGCTTGTCTGAGTTGTTAACACACACAAATTTGAGGAAGTTGTTTGTTGCCATCCGAATAATGGGAGAACGGACTCTTGGATATTGTGCAAAAGCTCAAAAAGAAGCTCAAAAAGACTTTCCTTAAACAAATGTTTATCTTTAACACCCGAGTTAAGCACTAGAAGAAGTGTATCGGAACTTAGAATTAATATTGAGGCTAGCTGAAAGCTTTTTAAAGATCTGTTATGATTATTGCCAAACAAAGCATTCCAATCGTAAGAATTCAGTGCTACAAGTGTCCGCTGAATTTCATCCTCTAGTTGCACCAATACCTTAATATCTGTGTCTGGTATTTCTTCGTGAGTCTGTAGCAAAAAGGAAAGTGAGTTTTTCATCTTAGTCCAAAAGTTCACAGAAAATAGGGAAATGGTACACTCTTCAGATATATTGTATACAACCTTAAAGTGAGATTCAGTGCATGCTAACTCTGATAAGAGCATCTTAAATTCAGACTTAGAGTCATGCCTTAGTTTTTTGGAATCAAAGATGTTCCTCATCTCACTTTTCGTGAGCTCACTACCTTCCGATTTCAATCTCTTTCTTCCTGCCTCAGAGTCATCACTATCTCTTTTTCTTGTGTGATTTGTTTCTCTAGAAATTATGGTTTTCTCCAGTTTCTCGAGGGCCGTTTCCTTAAATGTTTGCCCTAATTTCACGCGTTTCACTTTGTAGTTTGGTTTTATATAGTCCTGCTTTGTCACTTTCTCAGTAAGCTCCATAATTTGTTTCTCGAACTGGGTAAGAGTGCTTTCAGGCTCTTCAACTGGTTCAATTTCATCACTGGGTGCTAATCTAAATGCTGGTTTCTTAAACGATATATAGCTTAATTCTTCTGCTGGAGCACGAAGCACGTCAAGAATCTCACTTTGAAGCGCGTCTGCATTTTCCAATGAAGTTGCTTCCCCAAATAAAGATACCATAGGTTCGTAAGGATGTGAAATACCAAATGGTACACTAAACGAGCTCAATCCTTGAGTTGGAATTAAATAATCAAAAGGGTGTAATGCTATTGCTGAAGATAATGGAGGATGCGTCTCTTTTTCATTTTCACGTTCACGTGATGGCGATTTCAATAGTACGGCATTTGATACATGATTTTTATTTGGTAAATCCTTTGATGTCATTTTTAAAATGTATTGCTGACAACTCTTTTCATACTCGATCTCTAAATCTGGACAATCATGTACGTTAAAGAGTTAGTCGGGTAGTTGTACCTTAAGATGCAGTGAAGCTTTATCCTGCAACAGATTAAATAGGATGGAAGTGAAAAGTAAAGCCATTTGAAAAAAAAAAAAAAAAATAGCGCCTGCTATATTTTATCAGTGTACTGTACGATGAAGGTTTTAGTCAATTGGCTGTCTTCTCTTCATCTTGCAACAGGGTAATATATACATGGCGGATTGATCCGAATTATTAAACCTCTTTATTTTATTTGACACTTAAATTGTGACATTCTAGTGGTTGCGAATTTCTTCTTTCAACAACACAACAAGATTTCGATATAGAAGGATTGATATCGCCAACAGTTGGCTGGAGAAGGTATTATTATACATTAAATCAACACATAATGACCACACAAGTTTTTTCGGATAAAAAGCTCACCGATGAGCAGATAGAAAAGGCTGCCAATATGAACAAGAAGCGTGAATTGGCTTGGCTTATAAAAGAGATTGTTCGTCCTCGATTACCGCAGATAAAAGAAGGGCTCAATTCATGCTTACGACAAGTCTCTGAGGACAACGAGTCTATCTTCAAGTTACCGTTAACATCGCATAAGTCTGAAATGTTGAAAGGCACTATAAGTCGGCAAAATTACAAGATAGTTGGTCTAAACATTTCAATTCGCGCCAAAAGTTTCAATGGTGGTACTCCCTACGATTTAAAGCTAAAAACGACCAAGAAGCCCATATTAATCCGGCAATTATTAGATTGTCATGATCGTATATACAATGCAGTGAGTGCAATAGACAAAGCTCTTGAAGCACCCGAAGTTGCGCCGCTTGTTTTCCTTTCATATATCGAAAGACTTTCACAGCATATTTGTGCTGCCAGATTAGCACTAGACAAGCCTAATCCGGCATATATATTTCCTGAATATAGAACGCCAAGCGCGAAGTTCGAGCCTGAAATGCCTCAGCAAATGAGTTTGGACTTTTTTGTGAATAATAGTGAACTTACGGCTGATTTTCAAAGTCTCAAACATGTCACAAAAAAGCCTTGGTGTACAATGTTAAGCCGGAGGGATAGACTTTCGTTTGCTGACCATGTTAGGGCCCAAATCTCGAAGGACAGATCCAAATCCGTGCACCAGATCATTGCCGATGAGTATCAACGTCTTCTCGACTGGGAAAAAAGACGATCTGGAATAGAAAAGACAAGTCACTTGAACGAAGCAAAAAGCCCCGGACAAAATACAAATTCCGGCACGTCATTTGGTTCGACATTAAAATCAATGTTTGTTTCAACTGGCGATATCTCTCTTTCAACCTTGCTAAAAAGTGCAAGCAAGTATTTAGAGCAAAGTATTACTTATGTGGATAATCGAAACGATCCATACGTGGTGCATATTCTCGAAAAGTGCGAGATGGTCACATCTGACCCAATATTGCTCTCTTTGAGCATTAAACTTGATAGTCTTGAGAAGGTCGTCCGAAGAATTCATGAAAATCTTAAGAATTGTTCGTAAATTTCGATTTCAACTTGATTCGGCATTTTCAATCTTGAGACGAAGAACTTCATGTTGTTTCTCGAGGTTCTTCTTTTTCTTTTCGTATAGCTCCACAAGCTCATTAAGATCTCTGACCTCCTGCACGAGTTGGGGCTTAATATAGTTATCCACGAGTTGTGTTTTCTGTTTGAGTGTAGATTCTGAAACCACATCAAAAACGCGTCGCATTCCAAAGTCCGGCTTTTCCTTTGTTGCTGCATCAATTGATTGAGTTGCTTCTTCTGCAAAGCTTAGGCAGCTCTCAAAAAGGTCTACAGTTGATTCTAGTTTTTCCGCTTCGCTCATTATGTCTCACCTAACCTATCGATTATTATTGCTTCCGATAGAGTGCTCAAAAGTATCTCTTGATTCTTTACTCGCTCGTTTAAATTGATACCTTTTGAAAAGTACTCTCTCCGTTTGTTTGATGTTAGTGAGTTTGAGAAAGACTGAATGAGCTCTATGAATTTCTTAGTTGACCTGCATAGAAAAGGGTTGGAAATTCTTGTTTATATTACTTTATGTATAATCTTTTGATGTTTATATAGTATCCGAAGTTTTCTTGCAACAATGATGTGAATTAAGCTAATCTAGAACGTTTCGTATCTTTATTTCCATTTTTTATTTTTTCGCGTTATTTATGTCCGGTTCACCACAAATTAAACACAACTAAAATTCTTTATGTGCAATTCATTAAGATTGTAAATGCCCAAAAAATCAGAAGAAATAATCAATGAAAAGATACTACGTAATCCAGACACTCCTGTCACTAATTTATTTGTTTATTACAGTTTTATTGCGTACTTATATATCTGAGAGCACGTTCAATCTCAACCTTGATAAAGCAACACTTCCTTCATCAGTCGTTTTTCATGATCTCGTCAACATTCCGAACTCCATCCAAAGACTTTTTAAGCTTTCCAGATAGATTCCATAAAACAAATTGAATGTATCATAATAGTCAACCACGATGTTCGTCACAAACTCTTCCATCTTATCTGTTTTATAAAACTGACCAATAAGTCCGGAATATTCTTCTTTGGTCCCAGTAGTATTGGGAGCCTTTCCGTTATTAGAAGCTAGCTGAAGTAGATTTGAAATGGTTTTCGTGTATACTGAAGCCACGGTAAGACTAGCTTTATTTCCATCAATATTCACTTTGATTGACTGATCTATTAGTCCCAGTATCACGTTTGTGTCAATATTTGATTCGATTAACTGCTTCTTATCACCTTTGCTCACACCGACAAGCCTGGAACCGCAATTCTCTTTAATTATACGAATAACTTGCAATTTCACAAAGCCATCAATAGAGTATATACCAGTTTCCTCGAAGTGATCAGTTAGGAAACTTTCCATTTTGGTGAAAAGATCCTGGAAATCAAAAAGGGATTTTTGTGTTTCACCAAGCTCTTTTCGAATATTTTCTGCCTTGATCAATGTTTCCTGTCCAAAATATGTGATTAATAGGACAAGTAATGCCTGAGAAAAGATAAAGCTTCTAATTCTGCCATGGATCTTTTCAAATTGAATGGCAAAAGCTTCTGCAGGTTCCGGTAACTCTAATATATCTAAATTGGCGTTGCACAGTAAGTGGATGAAAATTTCATTGAAAAATGTATAGTAGGTCTTACGCTTTGTTGTAATTTGAGTCTCTGAATTCTGCTGCTGAATGCAAAGGAAAATATTAAACAATATTGGAAGCCTGAGGTCCAGTGGAACGCTTGAAGAACCATGAGTATTGTCAAACATGGTCACTTCGAATGTTTTAATTCTATCCGAAACAAACAAAAGACACTCAGATATAAACTTGTTTATACCATGTATCATATAATCTCTGATTAACTCGATAAATCTCTGAATAAAAGTACCATCTATCTTTTCATTATCCAAAAGTTTCTTGAGCTCTCTATTTTCTTCAGCCAAAAACTGTGGTACCTGTTTACTTAGAGCTTGTAGAACAGTGGTAAAGTATTTTTCGATTTTAAGACTGGAATTGTCAATCAGACCTAAAGCAGTTGATGCATTACCAATCAAAGCTATTAATTCTCTATCTTTAGCATCGTTAGGGCCACCGACAATTGCGATTTTGCTTTGTAAAGTATCGTCTGATACTATCATCAAAGCCCTCATGCATCTTTCAACAATCTGAACTACATCAACCAGCATGGAGTTTACTGAAGGCATGTGAGACAATTTTTCAACAGTTTCTATAACACCTTCGTTGAAAGTCTTGAGCGAGAGCCATTCCCTAAGATTCTCGACATCTGAAACATACTTATTTGCCAAATAATTGCTAAATCCTGATCTCCGGCGAATCTGTCTCCTCCTTATTATTGGGTGCTTTGCAGTTTGACTTTTGAAATGACGCTGAAGTCGTATGATACGATGAAACTGATGGCCAGTTTTCAGAAACTTCATCGTTGATAACTTTCCCATTTCGTTAATAGCAGCATCATGGCGGTAGTCGATATAAGTTTTTATGATACTCTGTCTCCATTGAAGTAGTGAAAAGGTTGGTGGAATCAACAGAAGAGGAATACCCCATTCTTGGACCCTACTCTGACTCGAAGGTTGACTTAGAGAGGATGAATATCCGGAATAATGGTGACTACTGGAACTATCTCTATTTCCGAAAGGACTTGAACCTGTAGAACATCTAATTTCCGTTAATCCACCGTTTATTCCCTTTGCGGATTCACTATCGTATTTTCTATACATGATCTTTTCTTCTTTCAGAATATCTGATCGAAACTCTTTTTTGATATAACGTTCGCTTAGATCTTTTAGATGTGCATTATTGGTTGCAATTGATTTCTCACATTCCTTTATAGTTAGGTCGTATTGGTTGATTATCTCATGTCCAGTGGCCAATTCCTTCAGCATCTTCAAGTATTCCAAATGTGAATCCAACTTTCCATTTACTTCTATCAAAGAAGCTGCGCTCCTGAACAAGTTTAAATATCTGAAGACTCCAAATTGCTGTATGAACTCTGTTTCGAAATGCTCGTAAAAGAAGTCCATCAGCTTCTGAGTCGCCTCTTTATCATGATTTTTATCTAATAGCTTCGAGAAGAGCGTCCACAGAGATAATGAAGTCTCGAGGACACTCTTCACAATAAAATCATAGTACTCGTTACTTAGAAATTGACTCTTTACTATTAAATTCCTCTCACGAAGGGATTGTGAAACGTAAAACGGATCAGCGTTTTCTAACCTTGCCGCATACGTTGGAACCCGAAATGCATTTTTGTGGTAACTGTCTTCAACTAACATAGTAAGACTGTACAAAAATGAACGTGCTTCAATCGATGTTGGGCGTTCTTCAGACTTGACATCTGCATATTTAGCAGATAGATTTTCTCGCATATGATCAAATACGATGGTAATGCTATACCGAATCTTTTGCGATAAAAGAAGCTTATACATCGATTTTAGATCCACATTCTTGTATTGCCCTGAAACATCAGAAAAAAACTGGGATTTGGACAATATTTCTATAATTTCCTCTGCCTTCACCTTATCATTATCAATCTCCGGTAGATTCAGCTCCAATTTCTCAATTTCGTTTGTAATGTTTTGCTGTCCATCTACAAACTCTTTAACTTTAACTGAGTCTGTAAATACAAACCTCTCATTTTCTGGTGCAATTATGCTACTACCAAAGGAATTTAGGCTTTCGGAAGAATTGGTTATCATCTGGATTGTTGCACTTGCCGATAACCTACGTTTTGCGATAAACGTCTCTCTCAACTTTTCAGATGTTTCCAACTTATCTTTGACTTTTTGCTGCTTCTGCTCCTTTTGCAATCTTGTTCGTTCAATGCCAGATGAAATCCTGTCAAAATGAGCTGAAATACTTTTAATCTTTGATGAAAGAAAACTTTCTCTTCTTCTACTATGCTCTTTTATGTCTGTTTGAATTGCTGTTTCCTCTGTGCATATTGTTATCCCATCTTTTTGCTTTGCTTTCGAATGTTCCTGGTCACGTGTTTCAGAAAGTTGTCCATTTGTTGCTTTTGATGTATAGTATTGATCGAGGTTACAATAAGCGAAACCTTCTGAAGCTTCATTTTTTGGTGGGGACTCTTCGTCCTGATTCGAACTAACACTGCTCCTGATGGATGGGGAATCGCTCATTCCTGTTAATAAATATAATTGTTTCTAGTGACTTAAAATTTGAATGATGTTGTTTAATTAACAGTTTAGTCCTTAAATCATAGATAAACCCTTTATGAGTATTTATTGCGGAAGAGAAAATTCAGGATTCTCCAAAAAATCCGAGTTTGTTTGTTGAAACCCGTTTTGTGTCTTGTCGTCCTCTCTTGTCTCGAGTATATACTATTGTTCTTTTTTCTCCATGAGTTTGTTTGCGTATTCTTTCTTGTTTGCGATTGCTATTTTGTTTGTCTGCTGGTATCCTTTCTGCTGATATTTCTCTTCGTCTTGTGATTCCTTGAGTTTCTACAAAATAGTTGTTATCTCGCATTTGATTACCTGACCGGGATCAAGGTTTATTTACATGTATACATATATATTTTTGTTTCATCATCTTCCTTTCGGTAAATTATATGTCTGTATTACATCATGAATACAACTGATCAAGTCAACTTCAGTCCTGCCAATTTTCACACGTTGCTATATATACCACTTAAGAAAGTTCTACAGTGCCAAGTGAATGCATCGTTGTACGAATCGCGAAACCATTAGTATTGCCGAAATCAATCCGACACTAAAGCATGTAACAAAAATTTAACGTGATTATTTTTTTATTTGCACAGCGGAGTCATTGACACTGAAATTGTTGACATTTTCAATGTAGGCATACGTGCTGGTGACCTATATGAAGATTATATTTAAAATTATCAACTCACTTGCTAGCCTGTCAATTTTTTTCGAAATTTTTTGCTCGCTTGTCCATGATTTTTTGTATTACTTACCCTTGTAATTGCCTCACCATGTCAAATGATACTCAATGAATAACAAGTAAATATAGGTTATTTACGTCGTTTCTCCCGGGTTTAACAATATTCATCCTCTGTCCCGGATGCGGCATTTTTGGTTTTTGTTTTTTTTCTTTGTTTCCAACGTTAGGTTCTCGTTCCCACGGGAGTTTTTTTTTCCCAAGCTACAATATCGAATAAGTTTTTTATTGTTCGGGTAACTTCTATGCATTTTTCCATTCGATCATTTCGGGTTTGAAACCTTTTCAACACGATGCATACTAAGAAAGCAATAAGTACCACTTAAGTTTTTGAAGAAATGATACACCATAGCTATGTATCTAAACTGTAGACTCCCTTGTAAGTGTCTTAATTTGCTTGGACCAAATGGAGCATTCAAAAATAAACCACATAAAAAATGTAAAGTATAAAATGTGAACAATGGGTCCAAAGTCCAGCATAACGCAATAGAATGCTGTCAATTCGCCGTTTGAAGTATCCCACGATGATTTTGTTCTATTAACTGATTCAAAAGTTTTATTTGTATTCACTTTAAAACTTTTCGTTGAAAATTTTTGAAGCACGGATAAACATCAGCATTATCCTATCGTTTCTTTTTACAAATAAAGTGGCACATTTTTTTTTTGTTCCATCCCTCTTGTTTGTAGCCGTTTTGGGCATTCTGAGCATTCCTTCCTCCCAACCGTTGTTCCATTTCATGACAATCGTCGAAAAAAAATTTAGAAAAAAATTAAAAAAATAACAAAAAAAAATAGAATTTCCTCGTACTTAATCGGCGGACACCCCACACGTAATTTTCTTTCCTTCTTCTTTTCTATCCTGTACGAAAATAGCGATTTTATTCGACACCGTCTGTCTTTACTAATATTAATAAATCCTTTTCTATACCACTTAACTCAAAGGTTATTTCAAGTGTTCTTTTGACCACTGTCGCAAAATTAAAAGTTCGCTTTAGTCCGATAAGATCCGCCTAGCAGGGAAGTTGGATCATTTTGCTTAGTGAACCACACTAGTTGAAAAAGCATTATTGGTTTCGACTGACACATATTTTATTTTTGCCCTATTCACAGATTTTATTCAAATAGCATATACCTGTTTCCCTTTTCGATTTCATTTGATTTGTCCATTTCACTTCTATTCCGCTGATCCCTTCATTTGTTCTGTATTATTGTTGTTGTTGTTATCGGGAGGACGACTTCTCCATTTTTTTGCTGCTTTAAATACCTGCTCATTTCTGCACAAGTTTTCCGAGATATTTTCTGCACTCAATCACAACTTGATCTTGTTTCACTTAGACGAGCCACATAACCACCCTTTCTTAGCGAATTCAACATATATCACACACACAGCCATCTAATGAAGCTCTGAATATGCAAACAGCAGAAAGCAAGGAGGAACAATTACAGAGTTCCACACATAAGCACAGACACAAAGATTATGTCATACCGACACTTGAGGATTTAGTCAGGATGTCTTATCCTGAGTTTGCCTCGTGCAAAATAACAACCAGTGATATTACTGGTGGTCTCACAGTTAAAGACGGCTCATTTAGCGCGCCATACGCAAATCTAAAATATCAACATTTTTTCAATCCGCAAAGATTTAGGGAATTTGTCCATCATGCCCACTGCTCTGAAAATCTGCAGTTTCTCATTGATATACATCTCTATAGCCAGATTTGGGACGACCTTGCCCGTATTAGAGGCAAAGATTATGATACTCAAAGTGTTCTTTCTTGCAATTGGAAACGAATACTTCCTTCTGAAAAGCTTCAGAAGACATTCTCGCAACTCGAGCTGGCTCGCCACTTTTCTGGATCTCATCATAAAGCATCTGCTTCTTTGGATGTTCCCTTATCACCAACTGATGTCATGTCATCTTTTTCATCTTTTGCTCCAAAAAGTACACCTAATGTTGCAATTTCCTCTGTCTCTTCACCTGTGAGAACACAGCTATCAACAGCTTCTTCTTCAGCTGCACAATCTCCTGTACCATTCATACCTGATTCAGACAAGCTTCCGTCTTCCACAAGTCCATCAGCTTCTGATAGAGTATCGGTGATTTCATCGAATGCGGCATCTGCGGTGTCTTCGGCCGCGTCAAATCTTAATGAATCTTTCAAGAATCTTGATTTGAATGATGTGAACTCAATAGTTGATCTCGATCAGTATAACCGCAGTATCAGCAGCAAAAATGCCGAAGCAGGTTCTGGTTCTGCTGTTCCTTCAAACGCCATATTTGGCATGGATGTGAATGTCCATGCATTTCCAGATCTTACCGGAAGTGATGCCAGTAGTGTAAAATCTGGGTCATCTGCCTCCAATAAGTCCACATCCAGCAAATCGAGCTCCTCGTCATCATTAATAATTAAGGAGGAAAAGCGCATGAAGCACGAATTGAAGCATTGTTGGAACGACATCATAAATACATACTGCAAGAAGAACTCAGTGTGTGAACTTAACTTGCCAAATGAAATTATACATTCGGTGATGATTGAGGATGGTAAGAAAAGAATTCACAACCCAAAGGCTTTGCTCAAAGCTAAGAAGTTGGTTCTTTCCTTGCTCAGGCAGAATGTGTATTGGCAGTTTATACGGAGTGCGGAATCGGATATTGCCGAACAGGAGTCGCGTGAGAATCCATCAAAGTTCTCAAATTCAAGTGTATTGGATGGACGAAATGTAATACATAATAGCAAGCAGATCAATAATAGGAGAGGACCAGCGGGTATAGTCTTTTATGGTACTGATGAGGGAGTCATGTGCGCTGACTCCCGTGTACCAATGCTTTCTCCAGCAATTGCAAGTCCTGAACCTCATCGGGCAGGGTTTTTGCGGTTTTATGGAAGAAGCGGTCTGAAGCGGGGAGGGAAAACGCGTATGAAAGGAAGAAAATGGAGAAGAAATGGGGGTCTGATGTCTGGCCAGTTGCATAATACAGGAATGAATAAGACTAGTGATAAATCCATAAACTCTGTTGATCAATCTGTCTCGGCGGAGGCATCGGTGAGCTCATTTGCTTCAACTTTATCGTCCGAAACATCTTCATCAACTATGATCCGACGGCAAGGTTGGCCGCATCTTTCACACACGCTTTCCCAAAAAACAAATGCCGTGTTTGATTTTGTACCACGGCTTCTCGGCAAGCAAAAAGCACGAAGTGCGGAAGGTGTTACTAGAAAATCGCCTCACCCCAATACTAATAGTTCGACAAGTTCTACAATAACTTCAAAGTCTAGCCTAAGTTCTAGAGATAATTTACCCGTCGATTTATCCGCAGTGAAGCTTATTCCTAATTTATCATCGTCTTCTGCTTTATCAGATCGCGTGAAGCTGCAGTCGGGTCGCATCTTTCATCATCATATGATGAGAAGTGAATCTGCGGATTCTCGTAAATGACATCAATTTGTCACGTTTACTTGAAACTTATAGAAAATAAACTTAACGCAAAAAACCATTTATAACAAGCGTAGCATTATTTAAACTTTATGCTGTCAAAATGTTACTTAAATAAGAATCATTGGCTGGTTAAATTGTAGCAAAGCCTAAACTCTTGATGCTCTTCTTTGGAGCTATATCTTGCTATGTCGTGCATCCTTGCATTCTTACATAAAAAATGGCTAGGCTGAGGCTTCGCCGGCTTTTTAATTTGAACACAATGTGCATAGCGTTTTTTTTTCATTTTTTTTCTCGGTGTTCTGCAGCAAATATAATTTTCTTTGTTCGCTTTCGTCCTTGTCCTTTATTGCCAAAGTCAATTGGATAATACAAAGTTCTATTTTTTTTCTTCCCTCTTTTCTTTCTGGTATCCAGCCACACATGGTAATTTTCCTTAAGCTTTTTTTTTCTTTCCCTCACCCTGTCTAATAATCTCCTTCGAGGTGAGAATAATCTCTTCTTTACCACTCTTGCATTTTTTTCTAATTAAGACCCTTCAATCTGCATTTGTTCTCAGGTAACACCAATTGGAAGAGGTTTACAAATAGGATAGGTGACCCTTCAGTATTTAATAATGGAAGAGGTAAGTCTTGTATCGTGTCCGTATTGTCGTGAAAACTAGAAACAGCAATATTTTCGGTATATTTGTTGGTAAGGCGATGTGGAATGGCTACTAATATGTCATTTAAGAGATGTGGTGCATTTGCAATTACAATGTTTGTCAATCATTGAGTCTGGTTTGTTGATAAAGAATGCGGATTATCCTTTTTTCATTCATTCTTCGTCTGAAGTTTTTTTTTTTCGGCATGTTTGTTTTCACTACGATACGTGATCAATTGAGTCCTCCAAGAATTGAAACGTACTCTGCAATTTGGAGGAATACTGCTTATACGGAATCTTGGATAATTTGCTCAGTAATACTAACATATTCATATTTATCTGTTAAGCACTCGTCTAAAGCATCTTCATCACAAACACCGACGGAGTCGGCACCAACATCTTCGACACCGGCAACATCAACGTCGGATGTTACAGGGCATGGCACAAATACAAAATTGAACGTTATGGGCCCTGTTTCACTCTCAGCAGACAAGGATTTACTCAAAAAGGTGAAGGAAAAACTTGAGGCCAAATCCAGGGTCCATCCGGCAGCTTTTAGAGGTTGGAAAGAGGTCGGCGGATATCAGGAGGGCGACCAATTGACACACACGGATGAAATTATGGATCTTTTGACGCGTAGCACGTTTCTCGAGGAGCATCTTCCCGAGTGGCTTTATGGTGATTGGTATCACATTGTTGCAGCTTTAACTCTTGGTGCTTTAATCTGCTGGGCTTTTGGTTATTTCAAGTTTTACTTGGGCCCGGTTTTTTTCGTTACTGTTCCAGTGGCATTATACTACAGGTCGTGCATTCGCAAGTATAGGCAGAAGATCAGACTCGAGGCACAGCGTGAGTTTTCCGTTGCCGCAATTGAGGATGACTTTGAGTCTTTGGACTGGCTGAATGTGTTTCTTGAGAAATTGTGGCCAAACGTTGAGCCATTTGTGTCTGAGCAGGTCTGTGAGCAAGGTAATGCTGTTCTGGCCGAACTCCCACTCCCAAGTTTTGTTAAACAGGTTTGGATTCACACTTTCACCGTTGGAACTAAGCCTCCTCGTGTTGACAAAGTTCGCACTCTCTCCAGAACTGGCGACGATGTCACCGTGATGGATTGGTGGGTTTCGTTTGTGCCAAATGTGAGGGCTGATCTTACAGACAAACAACTCCGGAACCGTGCAAACCAGACGTTTGTCTTGAAGGCCAAATTGTTTGGATTGACGATTCCCTTCCGCTTGACTGACGCTTCATTCCAGGCGAAAATCCGTGTTCGTTTACGGATGATGCCTAACTTCCCCCACATTCAGACCGTTAACGTTTCTCTCATGGAAGCCCCAAAGTTTGACGCTGTGACAGTTCCAATCGGTGGAAGCTCTGTCTTCTCACCAGAGGTGTTTGCCATTCCAGGCTTGTATATGTTCCTCAATGAGATGGTCAAGAAGTTTGCCGGTCCAATGCTATTCAGTCCACTCTCTTTCCAGGTTAATCTCGAGCAGTTGTTGGCTGGTAACGGTATGAGAGGTGCTCTTGGTATCCTAGAGTTGAATATTAAGAGTGCCAAGGACTTGAGAGGGGCCGATACGTTCAACAACACCATCGATCCATACTTCACGTTTGGATTTGGAAGCCAGGTCCTTGGAAAGACTAAAGTTGTCCCTGATACCGTTAATCCTGTGTTCAACCAACGTGTTAATGTGATGCTTAAGACTTCTACAGAGCCTTTGGCCATCGTATTGTACGATGAGAATGAGTCTGATGGTCGTAAGGATAAGTTTATGGGTGCTGTGTTGTATGACTTGGAAGATATCATGGCAAAGGGAAGAATTGACGACGTCACCCTTCCAGTTTTGAGAAATAACCGTCCCGCCGGCCAAATCAGCTTTGGCCTCAAGTTGATGAGATCTTTGCAGGGTTCGCGTTTGCCTGATGGCTCTTATTTGCCACCTCCTGATTTAAACACAGGTGTTTTGAACTTGAAGTTGCTCGGTGCCCGTGGCTACAGTGAGGATGATAAGAAGCCTGGTTCTGTTTACGCTGAAGTCTTCGTCAACAGGGAGAAGAAGTTGACATCCGGTTCTGTTAAAAAGTCTAAGGAGGCCTCCTGGAACATGCCATATGAGGAAATCGTCACCGACAGAGCAAATACCTCCGTCAGGGTTCTTCTCCGTGATCCGACAAAGAAAGTCGATCCGAAGGACAATAAGTCCAACTTGATTGGCTCTGCTACGATCAAGTTGACCGATATCATCGATGCCTCATTCGTTGGAAATGAGTGGTTCTCGATGAACAGAGGAACCGGTGAGGTCAAACTCTCTTGCGAGTGGAATTCTGTTCACATGACCGGCGTTGCCGGAGCTATTGGATACACCGAGCCAATTGGTGTTGTCAGAGTGTTTATCTCCAAGGCACACGACCTTCTGAACTTGAAAAAGATTGGGAAGGTTGATCCTTACGTTAGGCTTATGGTGAATGGTGTACAGAGAGGACGTACATTGGCCATGGATGCTACATTGGATCCTGTTTACAATGAATCCATCTACATTCCAGTTTCATCGCCAAACCAAAGAATCAAAATCGAGGCCATGTCCACCGAGAGGACCTCGAGAGACAGAACTTTGGGATCATTCCAAGTTCGTTTGGATAAGTTCATTGATTATGACGATAAGGGAGAGCCTATTGAGACCGTTGGAGACTCTGAGACTGATTCCTTACTCCATAAGAATGGAATTCATGGCTCTATTGAGTACTCCTTGGCCTTCTTCTCGTGTAAGTCTGTCCACACACCGATGGAAGCTAAAGAGCGTTCCGACCGTATTTCTGAAATCAAGGAGACTATTAAAGTCAAAGAAGCTGAGAGAGAAAAGGAGGAAAAGGATGTCGGATCCAAGGAGAAGAAAAAGACTGCTAAGTTCAGTAAAAAGGTTAAGAAGGCTAAAGAACATTTGGTTGAAGACTCCGAACAGATTGCAGAGCTTCAGGATGAATTAGAGGAGATTGAGGATGAGAAAGCAAGTGAGAAGCTTACTGTAGACCAGTTAAAGGATCAAAATGCCGGTGTTCTTGTCTTCAGTATACTTGAAGGACAATTCCCATCAGACGGGTACTTGCAGGTGTTCTTTGATATGCAAGGTTACGCAACGCTTTCCTCCAATAAAGTTGGTCCACATAACAGCAGAGTGGCTCTTACTGGAGATGTCATGATCAAGGAGTTGAAAGAGTTTTCGACTGTTACTTTCCAGCTTGCCAGAAAGAAAGATGCTAACATCAAGTCTGACGCCATCTGCAAGATGACTATCCCAACCTTGAAGTTTGTTGAGCAAAGCTATGATAAAGTGACGGTGATGCAAATCGGTGAAGGTAGCCCTTGTAAAGTCAAGATCCGGACTCGTTTCATCCCAGTCAGCATGAGCAGTTTGCCTGACTTAGATTCGATCGGTAATTCCGGTACCCTTCACTTGAAGATTCTTCGTGCGGAAGGTTTGCCATCTGCAGACTCGAATGGAAAGTCCGATCCATTTGCAAAGCTTTACCTCAACGGTGAAGAGTTCTTCAAGACGAAGAACAAGAAGAAGACATTGAACCCAGAGTGGAATGAAGAAACAGAGATAAGTGTGGATAATAGGGTGAGCTCTGTTGTTCGTATAAAGGTGATCGACTGGGACTTTGGTGTTGAGGCCGATGACAGTTTGTGTGAATACACATTCCCACTTTCTGGTATTGATCCGTTTGCAAAAGACTGGCAGAGCTTCCAATTTGCCCTTTCTGACGAGAACAACAAACCATCTGGCCAAATCTATCTTGAAGGTTTATTTAAGCCTGCCTATCATACAGTCCTTAACCCTGAGAAGAAGCTTCCAAATGTTGGAAATATGGCTGTTGACGGCGCCGGTAAACTTATCTCCACTGGTGTCGGTGGTGCCGGTAAAGTTCTATCAACGGGTGTTGGTGGAGCTGGAAAAGTCCTTGGAACTGCCGGAAAGGTCGGAGGAAAGGTGTTTGGAACTGCCAGTGGTATCTTCAGGAAGAAGAAATAGGGTAGCATTCCGTTCCCAAGATGAAAATTTTGTTTTTCCTTACTGCCGTGTTAGTCGGCATCTTGTATTGTGCTTTTTGTGGACATCCTTTTGTGATTTTATTCAACGCTGTATCATTTTTTTCCCCACTAACGTTTCTTCAATTTTTTGTACTTACAATTTAAGTCTACCATAGTTTGTATTTAAATTAAAGAATAATAAATGTGAAAATATTTCTTGCCTTTAGAGAAGATATCCCATCACAGCAATAGCTAACGCATACACAGTCATGGCCGAAACAGAAGTTGATGCGGCATGTCCTTCATATGTGCTCACAACGGCAGATGTTGAAGTATGTATAGCGGTTTCAGCTGTGGATGTTTCTTGAGATTTCTTACTACATCCACCTTTGCAACTTGTGATGATTTCCACGGTAGTCGCTGTTTGGTCTATATCACTTGCAGAATATGTGTCAGAGCATTTTTCCAATGTACATGTTACAGTCTTCAAAGCATTCGTACTACCATTGTGGTAAGATGTAGTACTGTTTCCAAATGGTGTTTGAGTTGTTGAGGAGAGTGTGTCTGTGAATGAGCTTGTGCTGTTCGAGAATGTTTTGGTATTAATGTTTGTGGTATTGACTGTACTGTTAAGTAATGTGGCAGTAGCAGCAGTGCTGTTAGCATAAGTGGAGGATGTAGATGTTGCTAATGTTGAAGAATTGCTTGACGAAGTGGAAGAGCATGATCCTTCATTGTGAGGAATTGCAGCAAGCTTAACTCTCCACATCAAGGATTGGTTTTCGAAGTCATCTCCTGAATCAAATGGAATTGTTCCAAAGTTCATCCAGCCGTTTGTTGTGGTAAAGTCGTTGTCGGAAACTGCAAGAAGAAAGTACTCGTCTGTTGTACAAGGAATTGGAATAAGCGTTAAGCCCTCCCACTTCTCATTTAGAAGAGTAGAATTGTTGTCTCCTCCATTATGAACGCCATACTTGTTCAACTGGGTGTTATCATTTATGTCTATCCACTCATAATGGGTTGCAGCTGTGATCCCACTAACCAATTTACCTTTAGAAGAAGCTATTTGGTCTCCCTCGCCATCATATTTACCAAGAATGTTTGTGGCATTCTTAAGAGAATATAGATCAACATGTCTGTACACTGACTCTGTTCCATCTTCTTGCCCCCTACCAAGTCCGGAATCACGAGGAAGTACCATTACCACGTCATCTGTCACATACAATAATTCTGACTGAGCAGCAGTCTTTGTTTTCCCATCCGATGGATTCACATATGTTGGGAGCACTATCACATATTCTCCAACTGCTGTTGCTGATCCACCCGAAAGATCATATTTCATTAAACGAGCATTATAAGCGTACTTTTTCTTGTCACCCCCTTCCTGCATAGCAGCACTTTGGAGAAGTGCAAATAATGTCTTTCCATTTGGAGATAAATCCATTCCCTCGTACCCGTGGTTATCTTCACGTCCTGATGTAGGATCAGAAACAGTATACTGGTCCCAGGCAGGGCAACTATTTGAAGAAAAATTAATTTTTCCATCAACATAAGGTAGGATCGAATCTGGTGCCGTGATATACTCCTGAAGTTGACCATTCGAATCAAATCTATAAATTCCTGGACCATACTCATCACTAATCCAGAATCCATTTGCAATGTCACCTTCAATTAAGGCCAAAGCTTCAGAGTCCATGCAGGCACGTGTAGTAGTACTATTGGAGTTCAAATTATTTCCCCAGCCATCGCCATGATAAGTCACACCTGGGAGACTGAAGCCATTCATTTCAACCGTGGTATTGGCATCTAGTCCCGTGAAATAGTTACCATTAAAGTCCTTTAAAAGTATTGAATCAAGATATGTCCACTCAATATTTGGAGTGGAAGATTCGTTAGCCGGGTTTAATGTTACCTGGTATTTATATAGCCTGTTGGCAAAGTTCACAGTTCCATCCACATTCCATCCTCTATCAGGAAGATTGTAGGTTATGAAAGTATAATAACCATCATCAGTCTGTTTTAAAGATCCCTTCTGATATTTCACAGAAGATCCAAACGATATAGTGTCGCCATACTTGTCTCTTGCATTTGCTGGTGCGTATCCAAATCCCTGGAGTCCTAAATCAATGTAATCTGATCCCTCTATCTGAACGGTTGTGTCTGCCAACACAGTTCCAATTAAAAGTAATAATGTCGCAAAACTCATTGTCGATTCTCCTAGATTTGGAATTTGTTGTTTTCCACTCTTTCGCTTGTGAGAGCTGGCACGGCAAAGGTCTAACATGGAGCATTTTGCACCATTTTATATTGCAGACCGTATTTCACAATCCAAAGAATAAAACAGTTACCCAAATTAATTAATTTGTTTTTGCTGTATTCTCCAAAAGTCAAAACAATATATCATTTCTACCTAGCTAATAATTCATACTACGTAACCGGAATTCGTATATATAAAAGGATGAATACGTGAAACGCGGTTACTTGATTTGGAAATATTTCCCTTGTCCGTGTGCACGTGGGTTGAGAGTTTTCGGCTAGAAAAGTGGCTTTAATGCATACGCATCTCCCAAAAGTATTAACTATTACTCTCCATGACTTTATATATGATCAAACAAAGCATGCTCCATCATATATATAATATTTATCCGATTATCTCCGAATCGAGCAAAGATTTCGTTTGAAAAGAAATTAATTTCATTCTAGCTGATGCTTGTATTGATCCGTTCTCGATTTTTCTATTATTCAAAATATCCCACATTAATTCTAACTTTTGTAAATTTTGATGTATCTTCTGCCAAATGTTATGTGGAATAATGACCTTTCGTCTTTCACAGTTCGTGAAAAATGTTCGTATTTCTGAGGCTCATCATGATTTTATACAAAATAGAAAATCAAATTTGACACGGGGGTTCTCGTGCTTGCATGTTCCAAGAAGTATAGGTAATTTCATGCTTACCTTACATTGTGATAATTTTGAGTTAATATACTTTTTTTTTTCATTTAGAAGAGGGAGGGTCCCCCCATGAAGTACGATTTATGTACATTCAGCATGATGGCTTTTGAATATCAATAATAACTCAGATTAAATCGGAGTTCTGGAAATAAATATACTTCAATATTATACAGCATTCTTTTAATTGAATACGATCTTCGTATTAAAATATCCATCTACACATTAACTCATGGGTTCCGACAATTGGTTGCCCCAATAAATAAATATGTCTATATCATACAAATGTATATGTCGGAGTTAAGAGAAATCGTATGAGTTACTCCCGGGCTTTAGCTATCAAACTCCTTCTTTAATAGAACTAATAAGAACCTAGCAGTCGGGGAGATT
>ERZ746981.77-NODE-77-length-87293-cov-31.526394_pt1 | contig 87293 bp, 83 predicted proteins | sample MGYA00374948_ERZ746981 | MGnify/ENA primary metagenome ERZ746981 (study PRJEB28757, sample SAMN06711160) | food metagenome | host: microorganism | place: China:Harbin | collected 2017-01-30 | study: EMG produced TPA metagenomics assembly of the Analysis of Microbial...
GATGCCCGACCGTCTTCTTCTCAGCCATCTGTCTCGCTGAAACCGTCATGTTCTGGCCAGGAGTCCTGAGCCTAGGGCGCATGGAACTGTATCATCCGGTCGAGAAGGCTGCTAAGAGGCAACGCAGCGAGGAGTCAGTAGGCTCTGGAGCAATTCGCGTGATTTTGCGCTTAGTGAGCAAGGATGACAATGGCCCGCCGACGCCAGTTGTACGAGGGAAAAGCCAAGATTTTATTTGAGGGGCCTGAACCCGGTACCCTTGTGCAGTATTTCAAGGATGACGCTACAGCCGGGAACGGGTCAAAGAAAGGTATCATTACAGGCAAAGGTGTCCTGAATAACCGTATCAGCGAATATATTATGCTGCGGTTGCAGGAGGTGGGAGTTCCGACTCACTTTATTCGGCGTATTAATATGCGGGAGCAGTTAATACGTGAGGTCGAGATCATCCCTCTGGAGGTTGTAATCCGTAACGTTGCGGCGGGAAGTATTGCAAAGCGCCTTGGAATACCTGAAGGAACTCGTCTTCCTCGTTCTATCGTTGAGTACTATTACAAGAATGATGCTCTTGGTGATCCGATGGTTGCGGAGGAGCATATCACTGCATTTGGCTGGGCCAGCACTCATGACATGGATGATATGGTCGCCATAGCACTGAGAGTGAATGACTTCCTTTGCGGCTTGTTTGCTGGTGTTGGAATTATGCTTGTCGACTTTAAGCTGGAATTTGGCCGGTTATGGGAAGGCGATGAGATGCGTATTATTCTTGCTGATGAAATATCGCCGGACAACTGTCGGTTGTGGGATGCTAAAACCAGCGAGAAGCTGGATAAAGACAGATTTCGACGGGATATGGGACGTGTCGAGGAAGCCTATCAGGAAGTTGCCCGTAGGCTGGGAATACTGCCCGAAGCCGGGAATGGTGACATGAAGGGTTCTGAGATGATGCAGTGACCCGTAACTGACTGCGGACACATGAGAAAATTGCAGGAGGCGATATGAAGGTACGGGTGGCGGTGTCGCTGAAAGATGGCGTGCTTGATCCGCAAGGTAAGGCAATTAACCACGCACTTCATGTTCTGGAGTTTCCGGAAGTTCAGGGCGTGCGTGTCGGTAAGATCATTGAGCTTGAGGTGGATGAATCTGATCCGGAGTATGTTGTCCAGCGTGCGCGCCGGATGGCTGAGAGCTTGCTTGCAAATCAGGTTATCGAAGATTTTACCGTGGAGATTGTAAAATGAGCCGGTCAGTATTTATCCAGGCGGCATTCTGTATTTTTATCGGTTTGTCTTCTGTTGCCGGGGCTAGTGCTCAGAGACTTTCTCCGCTGAAAGCCGGAAATTTCGGTCGTATCTGTTCCCGACCTGCTGGTGCGCAGGTTTGTGATGCTTATATATCTGGCCTTGCCGATGCAGGCGCGCTGGCTAAGGTCAATGACCGCAATGAAGGTGATCCGAAAGCGCCGCCGGGTTTCTGTGTCCCTCAGGTCGAAGCCGGAACGGCTATGCGCGGGAAAGTTATTTCATGGCTAAAGGCCCATCAGGATGTACTGGACAAGCCTGTTGGAGAGGCGGTTTTTATGGCTCTGCACGATTCGTATCCATGTGGCACTCAGGCCGGTAGCCTGAAATGAAAGCCGGAATTGTCGTTTTCCCGGGGACTAACAGAGAGCGTGACATGGCGATTGCGCTCAGAGTTGTTAGTGGGCGCGCACCGAAGATGCTGTGGCATCGGGAGACAAGTCTTCCGGACTTGGATCTGATCGTACTGCCGGGAGGCTTCAGTTACGGCGACTATCTGCGCTGTGGTGCCATGGCTGCACATTCGCCGATTATGCGCGAAATCAGAAAGTTCGTAAGCGAGGGGGGCTATGTTCTCGGTGTCTGTAACGGCTTTCAGATTCTGACAGAAACAAAAATCCTCCCTGGCGCATTGTTGAAAAATACAGAGTTAAGGTTTCTTTCTCAGGACTGCTTCCTCCGTGTTGATAATGCTGAAACGCCATTTACGGCAGGATGGCAGAAGAATGACGTTTTTCGGGCTCCGCTGGCTCACGGCGATGGAAACTACGTTGCAGATGAAAAGACCCTTGAGCAACTTGAAGGCGAAGGGCGGATTGCGTTCAGATACGTGTCCTCTGCGGGAATTGCGTGTTCCGAAGACCGTAAATCCAATCCTAACGGTAGCGTTAATGCTATAGCCGGAATTGTGAGTGCTGACGGTCGTGTGTGTGGAATGATGCCGCATCCGGAAGATCTGGTTGATCCTCTGATGGGAGGGGAAGACGGCAGGCCCCTTTTCGAGGGTTTGATGGAGGCATTCATCCGGTGAGTCTGAAGCAGAAAGTGGCCGATGCCGCGCTGGCGCGTGAGTTTGGCCTTTCCGATGACGAATATGATCGCGTGCTCGCAATTATGAGCAGAACACCGAGTCTGACAGAACTTGGCATTTTTTCTGTGATGTGGTCCGAGCACTGTTCCTATAAATCGTCGAGGAAATGGCTCCGTACGCTGCCGACGACTGCTCCCTGGGTCATTCATGGTCCTGGAGAAAATGCAGGTGTCGTTGATATCGGGCAGGGGCTTGCAGCTGTTTTTAAGATGGAAAGCCACAACCATCCGTCCTTTATCGAACCCTACCAGGGGGCCGCGACAGGTGTCGGCGGTATTTTGCGTGATGTTTTCACAATGGGGGCGCGGCCGGTTGCTAATCTGAACGCTTTGCGTTTCGGCTCCCCGGAAAATTCGCGCACGCGGCAGATTGTCGACGGTGTTGTGCGGGGCATTGGCGGGTACGGTAATTGTGTCGGCGTTCCTACCGTCGGCGGTGAGGTGAATTTTCACTCCGCGTACGACGGAAATCCACTGGTCAATGCAATGACTGTGGGAGTTGCTCGGCAGGACAGGATTTTTCTGTCGGCTGCGGCGGGTATAGGCAATCCGGTTGTCTATGTGGGCTCGAAAACCGGACGGGATGGAATACACGGCGCCACAATGTCGTCAGCGGAATTTGATGAGCATGCGCTGGCAAAACGACCGACCGTTCAGGTTGGTGATCCCTTTGTAGAAAAACTTCTGATTGAAGCCTGTCTTGAACTGATGGCCACCGATGCGATCGTCGCGATTCAGGATATGGGAGCGGCGGGTCTTACGTCATCGTCGGTTGAAATGGCGGGCAAGGGTAATGTTGGCATAGAGCTTGATCTGGATGCCGTCCCCCAGCGTGAATCAGGCATGACGGCCTACGAAATGATGTTGTCTGAAAGCCAGGAGCGTATGCTCATGGTTCTGAAGCCCGAATGCACAGACCTGGCGCGGACGATTTTCGAGAAATGGGAGCTGGATTTTGCTGTTATCGGGCATCTGACTGATACGGGTCGGATCGTGGTGACGCATAAAGGGGAGATAGAAGCCGATATTCCGCTCGCCCCACTTGCCGATCAGGCTCCGATATATGATCGGTCCATTGCTCCGCTTGTTCCTCCGGAGCCAGTCGGACCGGTTCATGATCCTGTCGGGCTTGAGCAATCACTGATCAAACTGATTGGATGCCCCGATCTCGCTTCCCGTGCCTGGGTATGGAACCAGTATGACAGCACTGTAGGTGGTCAGACTGTTCGACGCCCAGGCAGGGCAGATGCGGCGATTGTGCGTGTTGAGGATACCTCAATTGGACTTGCGCTGACTACCGACTGCACACCTCGTTACTGCCATGCGAATCCGAAAGCGGGTGGAGCGCAGGCTGTTGCCGAGGCATGGCGAAATATTACCGCAACAGGCGCGACTCCCCTCGCTGTGACCGATAATCTGAATTTTGGTAATCCGGAAAAACCCGAAGTCATGGCGCAGTTCGTCGCTGCAATTGAAGGAATGGGTGAAGCCTGCAGGGCTCTGGATTTCCCGGTAGTGAGCGGAAACGTCTCTCTCTATAATCAGACCAGAAATCCTGATGAGTCAGCGCGGGCTATTTTGCCTACGCCTGCTATTGGGGGGCTGGGGGTTCTCGCTGACGTTGAGAAGCATGTCGGAATGGCGATGCCAGAGAGCGGCACACTGCTTCTGATAGGCGAGACGAAAGGGCATCTTGGCCAGTCCCTGTGGCTACGTGAGGTTTTAGGTCGCGAAACCGGTGATGCGCCAATGGTCGACCTGGCTGCTGAGCGACGCAACGGGGATTTTGTACGCGAGCAGATAGCATCAGGTGCTGTTTTGGCGTGTCATGATGTCTCTGATGGGGGTATTCTTGTCGGAGTCGCTGAAATGATTATGGCCGGTGGCCATGGTTGCGAGCTTGAGCCTCCGCAATCGGGAATGAGACCAGAAGCGTTCTGGTTTGGCGAGGACCAGGGGCGTTATCTTCTGGCTGTGCCGGGTGATGGACAGGAATTGCTGAGCATGGCTCGTGCTCGTGGTATTGCATTACGGGTTTTGGGAAGGATAGGCGGTGACGGTTTGACATTGCCAAGTGGTGCTACAATATCCACCCCTCGTCTGGTGGCGGTGAATGATGCGTTTTTCCCGGCCTGGATGGGGGTTGATGCTTTTGAAGCTGCGCGGCCGTAAACATGATATCGGCAAACAGATAAGCGGAGGGCCGGACGGATGGCAATGAAAGCCTCGGAAATTGAGGCTTATATACTAAAGGCATTTCCGGATGCCCATATCAGGATTGATGACCTCGCAGGTGATGGTGATCATTATGCCTGCACAGTTGTGAGTGAAGCCTTTCGGGGGCTCTCCCGGGTCAGGCAGCACCAGCTTGTTTACGACTCATTGCAGGGGCACATGGGCGGCACATTACATGCCCTTGCGTTAAAAACGTCGGCTCCTGAGAAGTAGTATTAGTCAATATAATCGTTATCGGAAACTGGAGTAATGAGAATGTCTGCATCTGTTGGCCAGCGTATTCAGTCATTGATTGAAGAAAACCCGGTGATGTTGTTCATGAAGGGGACAGCTGATTTTCCGCAGTGCGGCTTTTCATCGCGTGTTGTTCAGATCCTTAATCATATCGGTGTGCCTTTTAAAACTGAAAATGTTCTCTCTGATTCTGCGTTGAGGGAGGGAATTAAGATTTTTTCCGACTGGCCCACTATTCCTCAATTGTACATTAGAGGCGAATTCATCGGAGGGTGTGACATTGTCAGTGAAATGGCTCAGTCGGGTGAGTTGCAATCCCTGCTTGCCGAGAAGGGTATCATAACCGCGAATGTTTGATTCATGGCGGTATACAAAAAGCGCAATCCGGTGCGCTTTTTGTCGACGTAATAGTAAGAATGTTCCGATAACAGTGGAGCGTTAATGCTTCGGGGGTTGTCAGAATGATACAGCCGATTGTAGTGTTGTACGGGATAAACAGGTGAGAGTTGCGATGATTGTAAGAGTGCTGCAGAGGCTGACTTTTCTCACCGTTGGCGGATATGCGGCGGTTATGCTTTCAGGAAGTAAGCCCGCGCATGCCGAACGCATTATTTCCGATTATGAGGCAAGCAAACTTACTTTAGAGTCTCTTACGGCAGCGCCCGTTTATCATCCTGCTCATCACGTCGCTCTTACCTCACGTAGTGGCGGACGGCGGTTTCAGGAAGTCGGTGCGCATCGTAATCTTGTGCATCTGGTAGCGTTTCACACGGTAAAGCGTAGTGGATCTTCTGCCCATACTCGTCATCGTACCTGAGCAGGAAAAGGCAGACCAGAAGTTTAGGTTATTTGCTGATTTTAAGAAATCGAGCTTCTGGCGAAGTTTTTAGCTAACGTAAAAAGCGTTTTTAATTCTTCGCGCTATCCCATATTTGTTTACAGCGATCACATCGAAGCTGATCGAGTCGTAAATCCAGGCAGGATTGTCTGCAAGAATAATCTCTGCAGCGCGTATAATCCGTTCTTGTTGTCTCTTGGTAAGAGAGTGGACAGCTTCTGCCCATGTTAGTCTGTGCTTAACCTCAATAAAGCATAGTTGTGATCTGTGCTGTGCAACCAGATCAACCTCTCCGCATGCAGTTCTCGCCCTTCGCAATAATATCCTTGCGCCATTCGAGATAAGCGCCGCTTCTGCGACTGCTTCGGCCCTTATCCCGACGGCCTGAGCAATCTGACCTCTGACGGCATGCTGGTGCCTGTTAGCATAATGATTTACCATAGATATTATTTTCGCCATTATATGTAAAAACTCTATAAATGCTGACAATCAGCTGAAATATCAGATAGCAGGCAGGGACGCAGAGAGTGACGGGCTTTCTGATAACCATGATGTTGAGCCATCTGGCCGTAGCGATAATTGCCACTGTACATATTGTACTTACGAAAAGAGATACGTCTGCTGCAATCGGCTGGATCAGCACAACGTTCATGATGCCCGTTGCAGGTATCTGCCTGTATCTGATGTTCGGAATAAACCGTGTGAGGCGTCTGGCGCGACGGTTGGCTCGCCGGCATGTTTCGCCGATCATCACGACTCTCAATTATGCTGCCAGAGCGGAGGAAGGATCGTTTGCTTCTCTGGCAAAAATGGTCGGTAAACTGACTGGACGTCCTCTTGTTGGCGGTAATCGGATTGACTTCCTTATCGACGGGGATAACGCATATCCTGCAATGCTTCGTGCGATTGCGGAAGCACGGGTCAGTATTCTCCTGTGCTCTTATATTTTTCGTAATGACAATATAGGCAGAAAGTTTCTGGATGCCCTTATCGCTGCGCACGACCGCGGGATTGTTGTGCGCGTACTCGTTGATGGTATCGGGTCAGGATATTTTTTCTGTCCATCAGCGCGTCGACTACGCGCGGCAGGAATCCCTTGCTGCCGTTTCCTGCATTCAATATTGCCATGGCGTATGCCCTTTATAAATCTCCGGAATCATCGCAAAATTCTTATTGTCGACGGAGTTGCCGGGTTTATCGGAGGCATAAATATCGGTGACGAGAATCTTGTATCGCGTCGTCCGGAAAATCCCGTATCGGACGTTCATTTCTGCTTAAATGGACCGGTTGTCAGGCAGGTGACAGAAGTATTTGTTAGGGACTGGTCATTCACATGCGGGGAAGAACTCAGCGGCCCAGCCTATTTTCCATTGCTTTCCGAGTGCGGCGGACAGGCGATGCGAGTTGTTACGTCTGGGCCAGATACGGATCTGGAAAAGATTGAATTCACAATTTTACAGGCCTTCACGCAGGCGAAAAGTAGCGTCCGCGTGATGACGCCATATTTTCTTCCGGGATCCAGAATTTTAACTGAACTGAGCCTCGCTGCTTTGCGAGGGGTCATTGTTGATATCGTTATTCCTCAGGCAAGCAACCATGTCATCATGGACTGGGCCTGTCGGGCTGATATCCATCCTGTCCTGGATGCGGGTTGCCGGGTCTGGCTTGCTAACCCGCCGTTTAACCATGCAAAATTGATTAGTGTAGACCGAAACTGGTCATTCATAGGCAGTTCCAACCTCGACATGAGGAGCCTGCGACTGAATTTTGAAATGAATGTAGAGTGTTACAATGTCGATTTTGCGTGTGAAATAGACGACCTGATCGCACAGCATCGTGACAGTCGTCTTACCCATCACGATCTCGATGAGCGATCGTTACCTGTACGTCTGCGTGACTCAGCAGTGCGTCTTATTTCACCCTATCTGTGACATAGGGATATCTGCGCCTGTTTGGCCGTATGGGAGCCGGGGAAATTGTCTGTATGAACGGGGTATATCCGAACATTGAACCGGTGTTGCAAACGTCGTAGGAGGAATATGTCCATGGTGATCCCCCAACTCGCACCGTGGATGAATACCGGCGACGCGATCTTCCCCCCGAGGTCGCGTCGCCACTTCAGTCCCAATGTTAAATAAGGATTCTCTTTGCGATGATGTCGCGTCCCTTACGTATTGGTATAGCCGGAATTACGGGGCGCATGGGACACGGACTGGTTGCGAGTTCCCTGGACGCAGGTTTTACCGTCGCGGCGGGTACAGCCCGGCACTCCTCCGACGAAAAAGTTACAGATCCGCGGACAAGCGGAATAAAAATCAGCCAAAATCTTCAGGACATTGTAGCATGCGTTGACGTTGTCATCGATTTTACGCACGTGTCTGCGGTTATTTCTCATGCGCGTATTTTAGCAGATGCCGACGTGCCCTGGGTTCTGGGAACGACCGGCTTAACCCTTCCGGAACAGAATGCCGTCGACGTCGCTGCACTCCGGATTCCTGTCGTGCAGGCAGCAAATTTTTCGGCCGGAGTGACACTCATTACGCGGCTTGCCCGGGAAATGGGAGCCGTCTTGTCTGCAGATAAGTATGACGCAGAGATAGTGGAGATGCATCATCGTCAGAAGGTGGACGCTCCATCCGGAACGGCACTCGCTATTGGCGAAGCGGTAGCAGAGGGGAGGGAGACAACCTTATCAGCCGTCCGGGAGCCTCTGAGAGAGGGGCTGTGTGGTCCACGGAAAACCGGCACTATAGGATTCGCGTCCTTGCGGGGTGGGCAAATCGTGGGCGAGCACACGCTGTTCTTTACCTCCGGAACGGAACAGATTGAACTGGGCCATCGTGCGTTTGACCGGCGCGTTTTTGCCGATGGTGCTGTTCAGGCTGCCAGTTGGGTGGTTGGCCAGCAGCCGCGTCTTTATTCAATGGACGACGTGCTGGGTCTCGCGTAATGATTAGCATCCAGAACGGTTCACCGAACCGGTTCTGACGCCTTTGTTTTAGTACGCGTGACCCAGATTAACAGCCCGACATCTTGACCAGAGGCATATCCTCCGCCAAACGACATGCCTCCTGGATGCGATGTCCGCAGTCGCGACACTTCCACCTTTTAGTGAGGCAGTCGGCATAATCATGCTCAAGCACGGCGAGTTTCTGTTTACCTCAGAGTCAGTGTCTGAAGGACACCCGGATAAAGTCGCTGATCGGATCAGCGATACCGTTCTGGATGCATATCTGACGGCGGATCCTGAGGCGCGCGTAGCGTGTGAGACGCTGGTAACGACCAACCGCGTCATTCTCGCCGGCGAGGTGCGCGGCCCGGCATCAGTGACATCAGAGGGACTGATTGAGGCTGCTAGGGAAGCGATTCGCGATATTGGCTATGATCAGCCAGGCTTCTCCTGGAAGAATGCGGAAATCTCGAATTACCTTCACGCGCAGTCTGCCGACATCGCTGTTGGCGTGGACAGTGCAGGCGAGAAGGATGAAGGGGCAGGTGACCAGGGGATCATGTTTGGTTTCGCGACAAACGAGACCGAAACTCTTATGCCGGCGCCTCTTTTCTATTCACATAAGATCCTTGAAACGATGCGCGATTTGCGGCGTGCCGGGGACGCTCGTGCGTCGGGGCTTCAGCCGGACGCTAAAAGCCAGGTTACGCTGCGGTATATAGACGGAAAACCTGTTGGCGCGACGTCGGTCGTGATCTCCACGCAACATGACGAAGGCATGAGCCAGAAAGCGTTGCGTGAAGAACTTCGGGAGATTGTCGCAGGCGTGCTGCCCGCAGGATGGGTGCCTTCGGAAGACGGATTTTATGTAAACCCAACGGGAATTTTCGTGATCGGTGGTCCGGACGGCGACGCTGGTCTGACAGGTCGCAAGATTATCGTTGATACATATGGCGGTGCAGCCCCTCATGGCGGCGGAGCATTCTCCGGGAAGGACCCCACGAAAGTTGATCGTTCGGCTGCTTATGCCTGTCGTTATCTTGCCAAGAACGTTGTTGCCGCGGGGCTTGCTGATCGTTGCACTCTGCAAATCTCTTACGCCATCGGTGTTTCGCATCCGCTGTCCGTTTACGTCGATCTCGATGGAACCGGAAAGGATGTGGACGAAACAAAGCTCGGGCAAGTACTGCGCGAGGTAATGAATCTTTCACCGAGAGGAATTCGTCAGCATCTCCGTCTGAACCGGCCGATCTATACTGAAACGTCAGCATATGGCCATTTCGGCCGTAAGCCAGATGATGATCGTGACACATTCCCATGGGAGCGGACCGATCTGGTCGACGCGCTCCGCGGTGCATTTAATCGCTGAGACTGAAACTTAAGTATGACGGAGACAAAAGACGTAAAGCCGTTGGAGGAACTTACAAATCTGTCTGTAGCTGAGATAAAGCCACCAGCCGCCCGTCTATACGGGCGACAGAAAGGTCGTCCCCTTCGGCAACGACAACATCTTCTGCTTGAAAAAGCGCTTCCAAGGATGCGTCTGTCTCTGCAGGACGCAAGTGATCTGGCCGCTGTGTTTGATGAGGTACCGGAGCAGATCTGGATGGAAGTCGGGTTCGGTGGTGGAGAGCACGTTATTGCTCAGACCGCTGCCCATTCCAGGGTTGGCTACATCGCGTCGGAGGTTTTCGAGAACGGCCTCTGTTCACTACTATCCCGCCTTTTTCCCGAAGGTGGTGAAGAGACTGCTTCTGTCCCTCCCATGCTCAGACTCTGGGATGATGATGCCAGACTGCTTCTTGAAAAATTGCCGGATGCATCGCTCGATCGATTGTTCCTGATGTTCCCTGATCCATGGCCGAAAGCACGTCATGCCAAGCGGCGGTTTGTCCATCCGGGGAATCTTCCGCTCGTGGCCAGGGTCTTGAAACCAGGAGCGGAATGGAGAATTGCCAGTGATGATCCGATCTATCAGGCCTGGGTTCATGAAGTTATGGCAGCGCAGAGCTTTTTTGCTATAGCTGCCTCTGACACGATACGTCCGTCTGACTGGCCCCCTACCCGATACGAAGCTAAAGCCGTCAAGGCAGGACGGAAACCAGTTTACTGGCGTTTTATCAGACGCTGATCAGAAACGAACTTATCTACCTTTATTTGAGAATGTTCTGTCTCAATGCATAGGTAGATTATACTCAACAAGAATATTATTATGTCTGCCTCAGAATATATTGAAAGTGCGGTCTCCAAGATTCAGATGGAAACCGCAGCTTTTCAGGCTGATGCAATAATACAACCAGTTAATGAGCTTCGGCTGCAGAAATAATATCATAGCCGGGAGAACCTGGCGGTGGTCCAGGCGGAGGTGCATCTTCTGCCGCCAGAGAAATAAGCTTCTGGCTATCAGGTCCGATTTCATGAGCATTAATGGAAATACCCAGTTCCCCTGATGTCCCGGGACCGGCAGCAAAAATTATTGCTCCTGGAGTAAGCCACGATGCAATTCGTGCAGCAGCTCCAGGTGGTATCTTAACGACAGTATGGTCTTTCAGTACAACACCACATAATGTTCCCTGAATATCATACAGACGCACCCACACAGGACCATGAACAACGATATCCGGTCCGGTTATCATTTCCGGCGAATGCTGAGGCATCGTAATTCCGGTGTCTTCTGCGCTGCGCCCATGTGGGCCGGAGATTGCAAATGCCCGAATAAGCGGTAGTGTTTTACCTCTCAGACCTGTAACTGTCACTTTTTCTCCGGGCTTCACAATTTTGGGCAAACTCCATGCCACGTCCGGAGAAACAAGCACTTCCGTTCCATTATCAAGAAGGATACCTGTCACTCCGCCCGATGGAGACGGAATATATTGCGACACAACACCACTAAAGGCCGGGAGTACTGAAAGATCATAAACTGACAGGCTGGCCGCCCCCGTTGCTGCGCGGGCCGCGTTTACAGTAAACCCGCAGGTCATGCCAAAAACGATTGCTGTAAAACAAAAAAACTGACGCATCATGACAGATCCAGGCAGTCATACATCTGGTGATAAAGTTACATCAGATTACATGACGAAAAAACAATGCTTATTAGCGACATGATGCACGTCGCAGGGCAAGGGGGGATCTCAGCGGGTCAGTGTCGGAAATGGCGCATACCAGTAAACACCATAGCGATCCCGGCAGCATCGGCTGCAGCAATCACTTCATTATCCCGGATCGACCCGCCGGGCTGAATCACAGCGGTAACCCCGGCGGAGATGATCGTTTCAAGACCGTCAGCAAAGGGGAAAAAAGCATCAGAAGCTGCGACGCTGCCTTTCGTCAGGGGACCTTCCAGTCCAAGTGCCCTCGCCGCTTCCCTGCTTTTACTGACTGCGATGCGGGTGGAATCCACACGGCTCATCTGTCCCGCGCCAATCCCGACAGTCGCCCCGTCTTTCGCGTAGACAATCGCATTTGACTTGACGTGCTTTGCTACACGGAACGCGAAAAGGAGATCCTGTATTTCACTCGTCGTCGGCGCGCGCTGAGTGACAACTTTAAGCATGTCGACACTTACCCGCCCATTGTCCCGTGTCTGGGCAAGAAAGCCTCCTGCTACTGAACGTACAATGAGACCCTTAGCTGCCGGATCAGGCAGGCCCCCCGTCAGCAACAGTCGAAGGTTCTTTTTTCGTGCCACAATTTCCTTCGCGGCATCTGTGGCATCAGTAGCGACAATGACTTCAGTAAAAATTGTTGCAATTTTGGCAGCTGTTTCTTCATCCAGAATGCCGTTGAGGGCAACGATACCCCCAAATGCGGAAACGGGATCACAGCACAGGGCATGATCCCATGCCTGTGCATAGGTAGCCGCAGTCGCGACACCGCACGGATTTGCATGTTTGACAATAACGACTGCTGGCGCCTCGAATTCCGCTACGGCTTCAAATGCTGCATCCGTGTCGTTGAGGTTGTTATAAGATAAAGCCTTGCCCTGGATCTGACGCGCTGTGGCCACGCCCGGACGATTGCTGCCGTCGATATAGAAGGCGGCCTTCTGGAGCGGATTCTCACCATATCGCAGAACTTCGTGACGCTGACCGGCCATAGTGAAACGTTCCGGCAGAATATCACCGCGTTTTTCTGCAAACCAGGCTGCAATCGCCGCATCATATGCAGCAGTGCGCGCATAGGCCTCTCCAGCCAGTATACGCCGTGTTTCCAGTGTCGTTCCGCCCTCGCTCACTGCCGCTATAATCATCGCATACTGTGATGGATCCGTCAGGACCGCGACGTGAGCGTAATTTTTGGCTGCAGCCCGAATCAATGCCGGGCCACCGATATCTATATTTTCAATGCAATTATCATCTGAGGCTCCGGATGCTACCGTTGCTTCAAAAGGATAGAGATTAACCGCTATCAGATCGATCGGTACAATCCCGTGAGCAGCCATCTGTTCCACATGTTCCGGTAAATCCCGTCGTCCAAGAATGCCACCATGAATTTGAGGAACCAGCGTCTTTACCCGACCATCCAGAATCTCCGGAAATCCGGTGTGATCAGAGACCTCGGTCACTGGCAGACCGCCATCCCGTAAAGTTTTTGCCGATCCTCCGGTCGAAAGAATTTCTGCGCCCTGATCTATCAGAACCCGGCCAAGTTCAGTCAGCCCGGTTTTATCTGACACGGAAAGCAGGGCACGCCTGACTGGCAGAAGAAGAGGCTGACTCATCGGAAATTTTCTCTCGCAGCGTCAAACAGGCTAAAGGCAGTCTGAGACTGCATATAACCATCTTGCGGCGTGCTTAACCAGACACCCGCATGTTGGCAACCACGAGACTTCACTATCATGTGACGCAGTTATTCATGGAGCAGACTCTGGAACGTGGTGCCTGCCCCATTACAGATTAAGAGCGGTTACGACTCGTGAACTGTTCCAGCCAGTGAATAGTATAATCACCACGCTGGAATTCCGGGTCCGCAAGGATACGCCGATGGAGCGGGATCACCGTTTTCACGCCTTCGACGACGATTTCATCCAGTGCGCGCTGCATTCTCGCTATGGCTGCCGCACGTGTGGGAGCGTGAACGATTAGTTTCGCGATCATACTGTCATAAAAAGGCGGCACACGGTACCCGGCATAAATCGCACTGTCTATACGAACGCCAGGTCCCCCGGGGGGGTGAAATACCTCGATCGTGCCCGGGCTGGGAATGAAAGTGTCCGGATCTTCGGCGTTGATCCGGCATTCAATTGCATGCCCAGAGAATGTAATATCGGACTGGGTGTATCCCAACTTCTCGCCTGCCGCGATGCGGATCTGCTCTCGTACAAGGTCAATATCACACACGACTTCCGTCACCGGGTGTTCGACCTGCAGGCGGGTGTTCATCTCAATGAAAGAAAACTGGCCGTCCTGATACAAAAATTCCAGGGTTCCCGCATTCCGGTAGCCCATTGTTGCAAGAGCTGCGGTGGCGGTTGCGCCGATTGCATCGCGTTCCTCAGGAGATAAAACCGGGGAACCTGCTTCCTCGAGCAATTTCTGGTGGCGTCTCTGGAGTGAGCAGTCACGTTCACCGAAATGCACCACGTTTCCGTGTGTGTCTCCGAGAATCTGTAACTCAATATGGCGCGGACGATTGAGATATTTTTCAAGATAAACGGCGTCGTTACCGAATGCCGCAAGAGCTTCCGTTCGCGCCACACTCCATGCTTCGGCCAGTTCGGCTTCGCTGTGTGCAACTTTCATGCCACGCCCGCCGCCGCCCGCCGCTGCCTTGATCAGCACCGGGTAGCCAACTTTTGAAGCAACGTCACGTGCCTCGTCCAGATTTGTGAGTTCGCCGTCCGAACCCGGAACGAGAGGCACGCCAAGGGCCTGCATCGTCGTCTTGGCAGTAATCTTGTCCCCCATCGTGCGAATGTGGGCAGCGGTAGGGCCAATAAACGTGAGACCGTGAGCCTCCACGGTTTCCGCGAAGTCAGCGTTTTCAGAGAGAAATCCATATCCCGGATGGATGGCTTCAGCTCCGGTGATCGTCGCCGCTGAAAGAATGGCGGCAACATTCAGATAGGAATCCCGTGCTGCAGGAGGACCTATGCAGACCGCTTCATCGGCAAGCCGCACATGCATGGCACTTTCATCCGCGGTCGAATGCACGGCTACTGTGCGTATCCCCATTTCGCGACACGCCCGCAGAATACGCAGAGCGATCTCGCCGCGATTGGCGATCAGGATTTTTGAAAACATCACTCTATAATGACAAGTGGCTGGCCAAACTCAACGGGATCGCCGGATTCAACAAGAATCTGCTTCACGATGCCGCTTTTGGGAGCTTTGATCTGGTTGAAGGTTTTCATGGCCTCGATCAGCATCAGCGTCTGCCCGGCCGTCACCGTCTGGCCATCGCTGATGAACGGAGGGGACGAAGGGTCTGGCGTCAGATAAGCGATTCCCACCATCGGGCTGTTAACGGCCCCAGGATGGCGAGACATGTCAACGGGTCCAGCCGCGATCGGCGCAGATGATCCGGAAGCGATAGTCTGAACAGGTACTGCCTGGACGGGTGCGGCCACCGGGGCGGCTGCACGTACGACGCGGATACGACTATCCTTTTCGGCAATTTCAATTTCGGTCAGTCCGGTTTCTGTCAGAATGCCGGCCAGTGCCCGTATGGCATCTGCATCTACGAGCAGTCGGCTCATTGCGTGTCCTCACTGAGAATAATGTCGGTCATAGCCTGGAGTGCAAGTGCGTAACCCTGAACTCCCAGCCCACAGATCACGCCGAGAGCTCCGCGCGATACATAAGAATGATGCCGGAACGCCTCGCGACGATGAATATTGGAAATATGGACCTCGATAACGGGAAGATCCACCGCCAGCAGCGCGTCGAGCAATGCAACGGATGTATGCGAATAACCTGCCGGATTGATGATGATACCCTGCGCTCGCCCACGGCATTCCTGAACCCAGGAAATCAGTTCCCCTTCACCGTTGGTCTGGCGAAAATCGATGCCGATATCCAGCCGTTCTGCAGTCTGTGCACAAAGCTGTTCCACATCATCAAGAGTTGCGCGGCCATATACTTCCGGCTGACGCAATCCAAGCATATTCAGGTTAGGTCCGTTCAGAACGGAAATAAGGGGGCGATCCATGGTGACGCGCCGTTAGCACGACCTGCGCCTGGCTCCAATAGCGGTCAGACGTACCCTGCCTGCCTTACGCAGATTTAGTCTTCTCCTGAAACTGGGGGTGTGAACCGTAGTGTACGCGAGCATGTTATAATAACGCTAATTCGGGTGACTTTACTCTGTGGTATTTTAAGCCGTTATTTAATTATTTGCCATATTTGCGACATATTATTGGTTGTTTAAAGCTGGAATTGCTAGCTTCCACACTAGGTAAATTCATGTTGAATTTACGCCCCGAATTATGTTTACTGCAAACAACCTGAAACTGATTCCGGACCTGCCTGTGGCTTCTCATCGTGGAAAAAATGGTTCTGGCATTCTCTCGGCTCTCTTCCTGACAGGGCTGGCGTGGAGCAGTCATGCCAGTGCAGACGAGAGCAGTGGTATGCACCCTTCGATTGTTCATGATGCACAATCGTCCAATACGTCGTGGGCAGCTTCCGTGCGAGCCGCTCTCGCACAGCGGATTATCAGGTCAGGTGAACGCGTCCAGAAAGGTCTTGCCAGCTGGTATGGCGGGCGCTTCGCTCATAAAAGTACCAGTTCAGGTCATTCATTCAGTCCCGCCGAAATGACCGCAGCGCATCCTTCAGCTCCCATAGGCTCAAAACTGCTGGTCAGTTCTGCAGAAACCGGGCGCTCCGTCGTTGTCACTGTCAATGATCGTGGTCCCTACAGGCGCGGCCGGATAATTGATCTGTCGCATGAGGCCGCGTCCAGACTGGGCATGCTGAATCGTGGTGTTGCGCATGTCACCATCAGACCTGCGAGCTCTGAGGATGTGCTTGAGGTGGCTCAGGCGCCGGACAACAGCGGAAAATAATTACGGGTGTTCTGAGGCTCTGGCCTGTTCCGGCACAATCTGGGGATGTTATGAGAGCACGTGATGGCTATAAAACATCCATCGCGACTTGGTTAAAACAAAATCAGGCCTGACCTAGACCTGAAGTACCTCACGCTTTATCCCAAAAGCCAGTGCCTCCAGTTCAGCGTTGAATTCCGCACCGAGAAGCACTACCCAGGCGCTGACAAAGAACCACATCATAATCGCGACAAATGCACCAAGAGGTCCGTAGGTCGCGCCGTAGCTGGCGATATTTGCCACGTAATAAGAAAAAGCTGACGCTACGGCGATCCAGATAAAAGTGGCGGCAATTGCCCCAGGAGCGACCCAGCGCCATTTTGTGTGATGATTGCTCGGGCCAAAACGAAACAGGATCATGTACGCAGTAATCATGAAGGTCGTCATGATTCCTAATCCCGCCATGCGGACTACGAATTCCATTGAACCAGGCGGCGGCTCAATCATCAGCAGAGCAGGGAGGTACTGAAACAGAATTGGGAGTGCGACCATGGTTGCAACTCCGAGGCATGCTTCAACGGTTGCACCAAGGGTCAGTGAAAGGGCAAGCGCCTGAAACACAAAGAAATTTCGTGTTTCGCTGGTGCCGTAAGCTATGTTTAGTGCGGACAGAATTGATTTAATTCCCGCAGAAGCTGACCAGAGCGCAATTGAGGTCGAAATCAGGAGGTTGACTGTGAGTGAGCTGTGCGGCTCCGAAACCAGCTCCTGTACGCGATCCTGAATAATGGAGAAAGCTGCCGGGGGCAGAAGGTTACGCATCATATCGAGCTGAGTTGCCACGCTCTGGACATCAAAGGCGAGGCCGTAGATCGAAATAAGTGTGCTGATCGCCGGGAACAGCGCCAGAGTGGCGTAAAATGCGCAGCCAGCCGCAACGAGAGTCGTCGGTCCGGAAATAAGAGCCATAACCGTTGATCTGCAAACGGATTTCCATTGCGACAATGTCAGTTGCAATGGTGATGAAGCCATTGGATGTGCCGTTTTCTGTTCATCATTCAGCTCGCCACCGTTTGTACCGGCGGATTGCTCAGGCTGATTTACAGACAGGGTTGAACTCATAAGGGCACTTAACCTCGAAAAAATTCTGATTGTCTCTGCTGACAGGCGCGACTGATAAAGATGCGCTTATTAAGGTGAGGCGGATTCGCCTGTCGTGGATAAAATATCGGGCGGAAAAACCGGCCGAAGGAGGCATAAGCTAAAACCCCATATAAGAGCGCCGCTGCCCCAATACTGCCCGATTTTAAAGGGAATTCATCGCCGCATTCTACTTTTTTTCAAAGATATTCAAACTTCCTGTTGCATGTGTGTCTGTTTGGTTCCATATGCGCCACCCTACGCAGCAACGCACGTGCCACTGGCCCATCGAGGTTACGCAACGACGTCAAGCGTTCTGGCAATCGGGATCTCGCAAGAGATTCAGTCTTGGTCGCTGGTCCGTTAGACCGTTTCGCAACACCGCCTGCCATGGTTCCAGTCTGGCAGGCCCAGAGAGGGTAAAGTGCGATGACACCCAAAATCTCGCAATTTCTGTCACAAAAGAATCCGTCCACGCCCTGTCTGGTTGTCGATATCGACGAGGTCGAACTCCGTTATCGTGCCATGCAGGCCGCACTTCCCGCAGCCCGGATATACTATGCTGTAAAAGCTAATCCAGCGCGACCTCTTCTCGATCGACTCGTCTTTCTGGGTTCATGCTTTGATGCTGCCTCCTGGGAAGAGGTGGACCTCTGTCTGTCGGCCGGAGCGCGCCCCGAAAACATTTCGTTTGGAAATACGGTCAAGAAAGTCTCTGCTATCAAAGCGGCCTATGATGCCGGGGTGAGGCTGTTTGTCTTCGATTGCGTCGAAGAACTGGAAAAGCTCGCGCGTTTTGCTCCCGGCTCACGTGTCTATTGCCGGCTTCTGGTCAATAATCATGGGGCTGAATGGCCGTTGTCACGGAAATTCGGTACAACGCCGGAAAGCGCACGAACATTGATGCTCCGGGCACGTGAACTTGGTCTGGACCCTTACGGTATTTCCTTTCATGTGGGGAGCCAGCAGCTTTCTGCCGATGCGTACGAAGTAGCCATTGCTCAGGCAGGTTCATTACTGACTGATCTGGCCGTCGATGGACTGCGCCTGCGGATGGTGAATCTGGGAGGAGGTTTTCCAATCCAGTACCGGGACGATGTGCCCGGGATCGCGCATTTCGGTCAGGTCATTTCGCGTGCCATGAAAATTCATTTTGGCGAGACATTACCCGAAATTCTCGTGGAACCAGGTCGGTTCATCGTCGGTTCCGCCGGGGTGGTTTCGACCGAAGTCGTCTTGGTCAGTCAGCGCGGACGCGATGAGGGACCACGCTGGGTTTATCTTGATATCGGGCGATTCGGCGGTCTTGCTGAGACTGAAGGAGAGGCAATACGTTATATGATTCGTACAGCGCGGGACGGCGAAGAAGTCAGTTCCGTTGCTCTCGCCGGACCAACATGTGACGGCGCCGATATTCTTTACGAAAAGTCCTGTTACACACTGCCCGTTACGCTTGAGGCGGGAGACCGGGTCGAGATTCTTGCGACCGGTGCCTATGTCTCGACCTATTGCTCAACGCGATTCAACGGGTTCGCACCACTTGCTGAACATTATATCTGAATGATCAGAGATCGCCTGGTTCCTGCAAAACGGACCGGGCGACCATGGGCTTACATGACAACGTTGAACTGGAGCGCCATAACAGCGGCGTCATGAAACGTCGTCGTTCCGCCCGGACGATTAATATACTGAAAATCAGGCTGAAGCGTGAGGCCTGGCGCTACGTGAGCATTATAAAAGAGTTCGTAAACATTTTCATGAGTCTGCAGCCCCCAGCTTGGACCCCATTGATTCGACAGATAGGGCTGACCGAGAGCCAGTGAGCTTTCCTGTTGCAGAAGCACGGCGCGACTCATGTCGAGCCACTGATACATGACACCCATGCTGTCCAGTGGACGTCCCCAGGGGGCACCTGTTTCTACCACGCCTGCCCATATATGATGCGCCATGGCTGTCGTCTTGCCGTCAGTCCACATATAACCGGCAAGAGCGAGTAAACCATTGGTCGGTCCCGCACCATTACGGATCAGCATCTGGTCAAGCTGTACCCATGCACTTGCCCGCCCAGCATGCATTCTCCTGGGCAGGCCGGTCGCCTGCCATGAATTTCCGTTTATATCCGCGTAAAGATCAGGGTAGCGGGAATTATCGTAGCTGAAACCGGCCTTATAATGACCATCGAGTTTGTCTCGTCCGAAATGAGGCATCCACGCAATCTCAACCGGGGACGAAAACTTGCCTAAGCCATCCTGAGCCCAGGCCCAGCCAGAAATGCCACCATTAAATGAATGCGGAGACACGGCAAACAGTCCGGCCATAATGTATGTATCAGGCGTCGGATTTACGCGCGCAACAAAGCCAAGATTTCCCGACGGCCAGTCACGGTTGCCTTCGGTATATTTGTTGGGTGCCGGATTTCCGCACATGGCAACGTTCATGAACATACAATAGAGCGGTGAGGCTGCAAAAAAACTGCCGACCGGAATCCAGCCAGCACTTACGTCTATGCGGTTGTGAAGGAATGTTTTTTCACCCCACAGATAGACAAGATGCGCAACCACATTGCCGCGGGCACCATAGATCTGCTGAACCCCGCCGATAGCGTCGCCGATATATTGCGTGCTGAGGTTCCGCCCATGACCGTTCACGACCATCATATGGGTCCAGAACCCATCCATAAATTTCGCGTTTGTCAGACGGCCCCAGTCAATGTCCGTTTCCACGCCGACCTGTCCGGCATCCGTAACGCCCTGACGCCAGCCACCGCGAAAGTTTCCTGCCAGTTCCTCATGGACATCCACGAGAATATGAATTCCATGATCCTGTAACCAGGGCTGAGCACCCCACCAGTCGCCAAAAAAATGTGTCGAACCATAAGGCGCCGAGAATTGCTGCGGATACTGATTATCTTTGCCGAGTTCATTGTTGACTGCGAGAGATGGCTGGAGTCCGACAGCGCTGTTCCCGCCCGGCAATATCTGTGCCACCGCTGGCACTGACCCGACACCGATAATAAACAGTCCGGTCACAAAAATTCTGCACGAAGAAAAAATTCTTCCGGCGAAACGGGTTAAGCCACGGGTCATATCGATAACAAACGGGAAACAGGACATAAAGTTCCGGCTCTGATGCTTTTTGTTTTTGCGCGTTGTCGCGTGAATCATTTTCAGATCTGCACGTTGTTCTATCATGCGTCACGGAGTTTTCGCGATGCTGTCACGTAAAAAACAGTGCTGCGTGACATTTTTGCATGATGTTGACGTCAGGTGCAGCTCCGGGGATATCCTTAATTCATGACAGGTATCGATCACTCAAAGCCGTTTCTTCCCGTAAGGATCGCGGTTATGACCATCTCGGATACGCGCACACCTGAGACCGATACGTCGGGCAGGGTGCTCGTTGAAAGAATCAGGGCGGCGGGTCACGTCGTGGCTGACCGATGCATTGAGCGGGACGATGCAGATGCGCTGGTCCGGCATCTTGAGAAATGGATTGCCGACCCGTCGATAGACGTTGTCATCACCAACGGGGGGACAGGGGTAACAGGCCGCGATGTAACGCCGGAGGCGTTCGAACGTGTGCTGGAGAAGCGTATCGAAGGCTTCGGCGAACTGTTTCGGATGCTGTCCTACAATAAAATAGGAACATCCACGATCCAGTCCCGCGCACTCGCCGGGGTCGCCCGCGGAACGTATCTGTTCGCGCTTCCAGGTTCGGGCGGTGCGGTAAAAGATGCCTGGGACGATATTCTGGTATTTCAGCTCGATAGTCGTCACATGCCGTGCAATTTCGTGGAACTCATGCCGCGGCTGCAGGAGCGGTAGGAAGGAAGATCTGATGCCGGATGATATACGACTTCTCATGCTGGCCGGTGATTACGTTGAAGATTACGAAATCATGGTGCCGTTTCAGGCTCTGACGATGGTAGGCTACACAGTCGACGTTGTTTCACCGGGAAAGAAAAAGGGCGATACAGTCCTTACTGCCATTCATGATTTTGAAGGAGCGCAGACCTACAGCGAAAAGCCCGGACATCATTTTACTCTGACCGCGGATTTTGATGCGGTTACCACCGATGATTATATCGGTCTTGTGGTTCCCGGCGGACGTATGCCCGAATATCTCAGGCTTGATCCGGAAGTCATCGCTATGGTTCAGGCTTTCGCAGACAGGCCGATCGCATGCATATGTCATGGTATCCAGATTCTTACGGCAGCGAATATGATAAAAGGCCGCCGCGTCTCGGCTTATCCTGCCTGTCGTCCGGAAGTTGAAATCGCCGGAGGAACGTATGCTGACATTCCTGTGACAGATGCTGTGACAGACGATCAGCTTGTTACGGCTCCGGCCTGGCCAGCACATCCTGCCTGGCTCGCACAGTTTCTTAAGGTGCTGGGCGCCAGCGTCTCCATCTGAGCAGACGGCGCTGCAGATTCAGTCACGGCTGAACAAATGCCGCGCTTATTGCGGGCCGCGTTCAGCCTGCGTGCCTGAGAATTATGGTTGCGCGGACTGTCGCGGTTACTTTCTGTGAATCCGGTGTCGACATCGGAGCCGCTGCTGCTTTCGCCATAAACATTACAGGCCGGGGATACACAGCTTCGTCAACGGTCACGTCGACAATCGTTGCGACCTTCATGGAAAGGGCGGATGCAATGCCACCCGCCCGGCGAAGCATATCCTGTGTCGCGAGTTTTTCAGCATCAAGAGTAAGAACTTTCCGGTGGTCGTCGGAGAGAGACCAGTCGATCCCTTCAAGGAGCAGGCCGGAAGACTGCAGGCGCCCGACCAGCGGCAGCAGTGTGTCTGCGTTCTTCGATTTTATCGAGATTGTTTGCCGGGCTTCCCAGTTCTTCGGCATGTTGTTGGCAGGGCTGGTCTGCGAAACGAAATAGGAACCAGCGGAGGAGGATATATTCCCTACCTGCTGCGCCATCATCATAGCTTTATGCGTCATCTCATTTGTTTCGGACTGAGCGCGAACAGCACTGCTGGCCTCGGAGCGTGCTGTCAGCGTCGCGATGATGAGATCCGGAGATGCTTCCGCCGATCCTGAACCTGATATGTGCAGTTTTGTTCCATCATCGCTGCTGTCCGGACTGGCGACGGCAGGAATCGCCGTGCTGAAGCAAAAACATAGGCTCGTGACAACAACCGCCAGTTTCGGATGCCTCATTGATGATCTTTTCCTTTAAGTGCAATCAGAGCTTCGCGCAGACGAGCCAGCCCCAGCCGTACATGACCTTCGTCACACAGGCGTTCCCCCTCATAACGTAACGAGCGGATTGAATTAACCGCCTCATTATCGTGTTCATCAATGACACGAAGCAGCCGTGAGCAGAAATCACGGCTGTCAGAAGTCACGACGATTCCGTGATCTTTCCCGGCTTCAACGCTGTCACGGTCATCATGCGTTGTCTGTCCAGTCTCCACACTAGGATAGGGAGAGACCTGATTGACTGTGAACAGGGCAGGTGAAGGGCGCCCTGTCTCCTGGTCTCCTGTAGCGGCACAGAGTTCCAGAGCCATGGCAGGCATAACAATCATGAGCATCACACGATTCATGGATGACGCTTTATCATCGTCGTCCTGTCCTGAGGATGGGAGGACTGTGAATCCTGATTCATGTCAGCCTCTGTCGGGATGTCGCCCCTATCGGAAACCGGCAGATGCAATTCCACGGACAGCCCGGGCGATCTTCGCATAAACTGAAGGCTGCCGCCGTGTAACTGCACGATAGCCTGAACGAGAGACAGACCAAGACCCGAGCCTGGTGTATTTCTCGCTGAATCAGCGCGAAAAAACCTCTCGGAAGCGCGCTCGAGATCTGCTTCGTTCATTCCCACTCCCTCATCTGTCACAGCGATGGTCGCGGCCTGTCCGGATGATTTTCCGTCGCAGGACAAATCGGGGCCAACTGCTGCCGAAACGGTGATCGTGCCGCCATGAGGTGAAAATTTTATAGCATTATCAATGAGATTGGAGACAGCTTGCTGGATCATGGAACGATCACCGTAAAACAATACATGGCTGGGCGTCCGCGGAATAATGCGAATGGCCTGCTCCTCAGCCACAGGCTCATAAAGTTCGACGATATCGTGCAGTACTGCGACAAGATCGAACACAGCGAAAGCCGATCTGCGTGATCCGGCTTCGATCTGCGCGATTCGCAGCAGCGCCTCAAAAACAGCAGTGATATTATCAAGATCGCTTACGCCGTTCTCGATCGCACTTCGCAACGCTGCCTCGTCCGGTGCGTGTAACGCCGCATACTCAAGCTGTGTCCGCGCCCGGGTTATGGGCGTGCGAAGATCGTGAGCGATAGCATTTGAGACTTGTTTTACGCCGTCCATCAGACGCGCGATGCGGTCAAGCATCTCGTTGATGGCCTCAGCGACTTCGTCGAGTTCGTCTCCGCGTCCGGACAAAGTCATTCGTCTGCTCATATCGCCGTGGGCTATGGCGGAAGTTGTGCGTGCGATTGAAGAGATCATCCTGCGAAACATATTCCGCACGAGCAGCGCACCGACGAGCGTAAGGACAGTGATAAAAACCCACGCCCATAACAACGTGTCAGTCAGCAGCCGCCGAAGATTGGTGCGCCCCCGGACATCACGCCCGACCAGAAGCCGATAGCCACTGGGCAGATCGAAGGCCTGGACTTCGGCGACGCCGCGCGCTCCGGCTCTCCGGATCGTAAGCTGATACCAGACGCCGCTCATCGCAACATCAGCAGGCCAGGCGGACAAATTCCCAGCCACACGCTGATTGTGAGGGTCCACAAGAAGATAAAGTGCATCGTCGTCGACATTATCTTCAAGGCGATCTTCTATAGTCAGGGCGAGCGCTGAAAGCCCTCCGTCAGTCCATCGCTCAGACAAAGCCCGGGCATCGGCAGAGACTGACGCCTCGACCTGCCGCTCCAGTAACCCGGCTGTTCCCCACCAGATAACAGAGAGAAACAATACGGCCGATACCCAGAACAGGACAGCGTAACCAAGCGCGAAACGGACGCCTGCAGAGCGCAGGCCGCCAATATGATGACGAAATGCGGCATATGAAAAACGCCGTTTTTTCCGGATGCTGCTCTGGCGCTCAGGGCCAGAGGCAGAAAATCGAAATCGGATCACTCTGTCTGATCACTGCCGGGAGGCAGATCATGTATTGCCGCCAGCCCCGAAGCATAGCCGTGCCCCATCCCGGACCGGACTGAAGGGTGTGTCACAGAACAGATTGTCACGAGTTCAATCCGCCCGCAGCATATAACCGGAATTGCGGACAGTCTGGATCAGGGGTTGCGAAAAAGGCTTGTCAACTTTCTGGCGCAGTCTCGAGACATGCACGTCAATGACATTGGTCTGCGGATCAAAATGATAGTCCCAGACGCCTTCCAGAAGCATCGTGCGGGTCACCACCTGGCCTGCGTGTCGCATGAGGAACTCAAGCAAACGAAACTCCCGTGGCTGGAGATCGATTTTCTGTCCATCACGACGCACGCTCCGCGACAGAAGATCCATTTCGAGTCCTCCGACCTCCAGCTTCGTCTGGGGTGCGGCCTCGTTTCGTCCACGACGTCCGAGTGCCTCAACGCGCGCCAGAAGTTCGGAAAACGCAAATGGTTTGGTCAGGTAATCATCGCTGCCTGACTTGAGACCGGCAACCCGGTCGTCCACATCCGCCAGCGCCGACAGGATGAGGACCGGCGTGGCATTTGCCTGAGCTCTGAGGGTTTCAAGAATGCGAAGCCCGTCAATGCCTCCTGGCAGCATACGGTCCAGAATAATGACATCAAATTTCTCGCTGACGGCGAGGAACAGTCCGTCCTTTCCATTATCGGCCTGTTCAACCAGATGACCTGTTTCAGTCAGCCCTTTTGCGATGAAACTTCTGACAGTCGGGTCATCTTCAACGAGGAGTATGCGCATGATATCACTCCGAAACTGCGATGTCCCGTATATCGGGTCGTTCCAGTCTAGAGACGCCTGGGCAGCCTGTCACGTAAGCCGTCCTTTCGTCGCTGAAGCAGCCTGTTGAGTGCTATAAACAGCTACGAGTTTGTAAGCTGGGATACACCATGCGGTGCTTCCTGATCGTTCAGTTCACGCCATGTACCGCGTGAGAGAATTTCCGCAGGACGAAAGCCCGATTTGTAAGACATCTTCCGACTCCTGGCGATCCAGTAGCCGAGATAAACATAGGGAAGATGCCTGAGCCTGGCCCGTTCAATCAGCCACATAATTGCAAATGTGCCGGGTGAGCGGGACGCCAGGGAAGGATCAAAGAAACTGTAGACGGCGGACAGACCGTCTCCGAGTCTGTCTACGAGGCTGACGCCGGTCAGCTGATGAGTCTGCGAACGGAATTCTATAATTACCGTGTCGATTGGCGTGTCTTCCACCATCGAGCGGTAATCACTGAAACTCATCCCGGCCATATCACCATCAGCATGTCGCGCCATCTGATATTGCCGGAACAATACGAACTGCTCCGCCGTCGCGCGTGCGGGCATCTCAAACCCTTCGATGTCGGAACTGGCCCTCATTATTTTGCGTTGTGTCCGGCTGGGCTGAAATCTTGCCGCAGGAATTCGGATCGGCACACACGCATTACAGCCATTGCATACGGGGGCGTAGGCAATGGTGTGGCTGCGTCGAAAGCCGGACCGTGAAAGTCGTTCATGCAGTGCCTCAGCCTCATGACCTGCAAGATCTGTTACGACCTTTCTTTCCATCCGGTCAGGTAGGTACGGGCAGGGGAGGGGCGCTGTCGTATAAAAAAACTGAGGATGACGCGATGAATAGGTCACAGTCTCACGCCTCCTTATCTTTGCGTCAGTCAGGGGCAGAAACCAGTCCGTCGCCCCCTGAGACCATGACCAGTAATGTGGAGTAAGCGGGCAGGCGTTTCAATCTGCATCGCGGCCTGTGATCATCCTCGGAAGATAATATCTGACATCTGGGATGTCAGCCCCGTTCCTGACGAAGACGCTCGGCCGCTTCGATCGCGAAGTAAGTCAGGATACCATTTGCGCCGGCCCGCTTAAATGCCAGAAGACTTTCCATCACTGCCCGGTCATGATCGAGCCATCCATTCTGAATTGCGGCCATCAGCATCGCATACTCCCCGGACACCTGGTAAGCAAAAGTCGGAACGGCGAAATGATCCTGGACCCGCCTGATGATGTCGAGATACGGCATACCCGGCTTCACCATGACCATATCGGCGCCTTCCAGCAGGTCACTCTCGACTTCCCTGAGCGCTTCGTCAGAATTAGCCGGATCCATCTGATAGGTCTTTTTATCGCCCTTAAGGAGACCACCGGATCCGAGCGCATCACGGAACGGACCGTAGAATGCACTCGCATATTTGGCCGCGTAGGACATGATACGCGTATTGACGAAACTATTCTCATCCAGATCACGTCGAATGGCTTCAATCCGGCCGTCCATCATGTCAGACGGGGCGATGATATCGATCCCGGCCGCAGCCTGATTAGTCGCCTGCCGCTTCAGAATTTCGACGGATGCATCATTGATGACATAGCCATCGTCAATGATGCCGTCATGTCCATGACTCGTGTAAGGATCAAGTGCCACATCACCAATCAGGCCGATTTCGGGAAACTCCTTTTTAAGGAGACGTGCTGCCCGACACATCAGATTGTCAGGGTTTACGGCATCTGTTCCTTTTTCATCGCGGATGTCCGAAGGCGTAATCGGGAACAGAGCTAAAGCCGGAATATCAAGCCGGGCTGCCCGTTCGACATGGGCCGGCAGACGGTCAAGTGTGACGCGCTGCACACCGGGCATGGACGCAATGCTGGTGACGGAGTTTGTCCCCTCCATGACGAAGATCGGCCAGATAAGATCATCAACTGAGAGAGATGACTCGGCGACAAGTCTGCGTGTGAACCGGTCGTGCCGGTTGCGGCGCAGACGGGTCAGTGGAAAACGGCCGACAGTCATGAACGGTTCCTCTGACATCAGGCGGAAAGCGGACACTTCCGCTTCGGGCCAGTAAGTGATTATTTCTGAAATGCCCTCCCGCCTGGACGATAAGGTACACTTCCGCAACTGACGGAAATATGAGCCCTTTCACGGCATCTGCAAGCGGAAGGGAATGCAACCCTGCCTCCGGCAGTTTTTTTACAGTATCCTTATTGTTCTGCCGATAGCCTTGGGAAGCGAGCCAGCCGCTGCGGATTTCAGTGTTTTGCAACTGCACCGAGCGCGTCTGTCCAGGCTGAGCCATTCCACCAGACCGGGATTCCCGTCTGGCCCGATGAACCGGCTGAGGAGTAGCAGTCACTGCAATAACGCTGGTCACCCGTCGATGAACCGGTTGTCGGCAGAGAAGAGTAAGAACTGGTCTGGGAGTTGATCGCGCCGTTAACATGCAGATTTGCGTCGGTCACCACGTTGTTGCTGCCGCCTGAACTTGCCGAAATATGCACCGATCCGTCTGTACTTGCCCAGGCATATCCACGCTGGACGTTATTCGAGTCGTTGAAGAAAATTGCCTTGCCACTGAGAATGGTCGAGTCGTTTGACATTTGTGGACGGCCCACGCTGTCAACCGCGAAGCCGCAGCCGCTATAGCCGCATAGGGCAATTCCGTTAGGAAATGAGGCCGGGTTGAATTCAAGATGCTCCTGAAGCGTGCCATCCATGGACAGACTTCTGATGTCATTGTGGCCGTCCACCTGAACGCCCATACTTGTCGTAATGTCGCGATAATCGTTTGTATTACTGGTGTCGTCGAGATTCCGGGTGTTCCAGACAGTCAGACGCATGTCGTGGGAAGAGACAGGCCAGGACGAATCAGCCGTCCAGCCAGGGCTGTTGGACTGATCAAATTCGGCAACTACTTTTTGTGAACCCTGCGTGTAAGCGGGACCACCGAAACTGCCAGACGCAAATGCGCGCGACGCTATGTTCTGAGAATACCACTCTCCGTCGATCTCAAGCATATTGGCGTTTCCGCCAGCAAGAAGCATGTCGTAGCTGTCAAGAGTCGGATTGGTTCTTCCGCTGTATGCTACCGTAATGCCATGCATATAGGCTGTATTATTTGTCTGATCATCATCCCACAGATCGTATTCAATGCCTTCGCAACTCCGGGTCTGATTGTTGGCTTTGCCTGTCGGGTCATTAATATCGCCAGGCTGCGCATGTGGTGTCGGACCGGGCAGGTAGCAGATTACGTTATTGTCGAAGGCTTTCGTATAGATTCCGAACATGATCGCGGGATCCGTAAAATCCGACCAGACCGTATCAATCGCAGGTGTGGATCCGTCAGCAGTCGTCGTGCCAGGGATCTGATTCGTTGTTGCCGATGACTGGCCGAAAATACGCCAGCCGTCCGTATATATTTCGGTGACAAGACCACTAGAGTTAGTGGTATAACCAGTCAGAACGCCAGCATAAGTTCTGATTGCACCAGAGCTGACTCCGATTTCGTTGGTCATCATTCGCGCATGGTTGTGGGATATGATCCAGTCAGACCATTTCTGCGGCAGGGGATTTGCAAACGTGGCACCCCAGGTGGTGAAGGTCGGAATATGTGTCAGACCATCCGGTGCCGTGACAGCCGTTCCGGTCGTGATGAAATACGGTGAGCTCGGACCTGCATAGGTATATCGCGCTACGGCATCAAAATTATCGTAATTGGCAATGCCATTAGCGTCCCCGACGCCGACGCCCGCTATCGAACCACGCATGTTTTCTGACTGCATATAAACGCCTTCGACAATACCCATATTGCCTTCGCCATACGGAATATTATGGACGAAAAGAGGGACGCCATCGAACTCCTGCGAGCCGCCAAGACGCAGATGATTTGCCGGCATGTAATCATCGACAGTATTGTTATCCATCATCCATCGGTGATTAAATGCAATCTTGGGATTTGCTTCCTGAACTGCGGTTCCGGTATTGACGGTCCATGTAATTGCATCGTTCCAGCCGATTGTTTCATAATCGCTTGCTGTCGAAATGGTCGTGGCGAGCGGGGATGTCAGCGAACCAGTTGAATCCAGTGCGGCGGGACCGTCAGGTAAACCCAGTTCCGACGCCTGAAGAGCAGACAATGCCATGGAATATATCTGATCGACGGAGGCCGAGACCGAATTGATGGAGGTCGTGTTCTGCTGGGCCGCGCTGACGACGCCGGCGAGTGTCTGGTTTGTTCCCGAGACGATCGTCGTGCCGCTGATTTCCGGTACTGTAAATACAGATGCTGCGAGGCAGGCAGGATTAAATGGTATCAGACATGCCGCTGCTATTCCGAAGAAGAACCGCCGTCCGGGCGTCATCAGAAAACGATATTTGAGATCCCGATCCTGCGTTTTCGGGAGTGCCCGTGAAAAATTCTCTGTCATTATGTCCTGCTGGTTCAGGGAAGTAAAATTGAAAGTGTCGTTAAATATCTGTCGCAGACTCTGCGTGCACGGGAGCAGATATTACCCCGTCTCCACCTGGCGGGATGAAACGGGATATGACGGATAGCTCCGCGTCTCCGGCATCTGGTCCGTCAGTCCGGGGGTTTTCTCCGGCCTGCGAAGCGGCTATCCGCCCATGGAATAACGGCAGCCCTGACGGGCACACTACGTGGGCGAGGTCACATGAGCGACGATGTCAGTATTCTTCGGCAGGAGTGTCTGGATGCACTTGCTGCGGCGTCGGACCAGCGTCAGTGGGATGAGATCCGTGTCAGCGTACTGGGAAAATCCGGCCGCCTTACAGGCTTGCTGAAGCAGCTTGGTCGCATGGATGCGAGCGAGCGCAAACTACGGGGCGCGCAGCTCAACCGCCTGCGTGATGAACTCACTCGTGCGATCGAAGCCAGAGGAGATGAGCTTGAGGCGGCGGCTCTCGATGCCCGGCTCATTGCCGAATGTGTGGACATATCCGTTCCGGTCCCTGCGGGCAGGCGGGGCGGAATTCACCCGGTCAGTCAGGCAGTGGAAGAAATAACCGCAATTTTCGGAGCAATGGGGTTCGCGATTGCGGAAGGTCCGGACATAGAAACCGACTGGCATAATTTTTCCGCGCTGAACACGCCGGAACATCATTCCGCCCGCACGGATCATGATACGTTTTACCTTCCGGCGGAGGCTGATGGTCGTAACCGGGTACTCAGAACACAGACTTCAGGCGTACAGATACGCACGATGCTCGGCAACGAGCCTCCGATCCGTATCATAGCGCCTGGCCGCACCTACCGTGCGGATCATGACGCCACCCATTCTCCGATGTTTCATCAGTGTGAAGGACTGGTAGTCGACAGGAATATCACGCTCGGGCACCTGAAAGGCTGTCTGATCGAATTCCTGCGTGTCTTTTTTGGCAAGCCCGCTTTGCCTGTTCGTTTTCGTGCGTCCTATTTTCCGTTTACCGAACCTTCCATGGAAGTTGATATCGGCTGGTCACGCAAAACAGGAGAAATCGGAGGAGGAGAGGACTGGCTGGAAGTCCTGGGTGCCGGCATGGTCCATCCCCGCGTTCTGGCGAATTGCGGTCTCGATCCGGAAGAATGGCAGGGCTTTGCCTTTGGCATGGGCATCGAACGTCTCTCGATGCTGAAGAATGGGATTCCGGACCTCCGTTCGTTTTATGAAAGTGACGTACGATGGCTGCAGCATTACGGAACTGATCCGCTGACACCTGCTCTGCTGCACGAGGGATTCTGATTCATGAAATTCACGCTATCCTGGCTGCATGATCATCTCGAAACTACCGCTACGGTTGGTGAAATATGTGCCACGCTGAATCGCATAGGGCTTGAAGTCGAACATGTGGAACAGCTGGGCGCTCAGCTCGAACCGTTCCGGACCGCCCGCATCATCGAGGCTGTCCGACATCCCAATGCCGACAGGCTTCAGGTGTGCAAAGTCGATACCGGTCCGGAAACTGGCGAGGTGCAGGTTGTCTGCGGTGCGCCTAACGCACGTGCGGGTATCGCCGTAATTTTTGCTCCGCCCGGCACATACGTTCCTGGGCTGGACACAACTATAAAAGCGGGGAAAATCCGCGGCGAAGTCAGCGGCGGAATGCTCTGTTCACTGCGCGAACTGGGACTTGGGCAGGAAACGGGCGGTATCGCGGAACTTCCCGAGGATACTCTTCCTGGCGAATCATACGCGGATTTCGCGGGTCTCGACGATACAGTGATCGAGATAGCGATTACCCCCAATCGTGGCGATGCTCTTTCGGTGTACGGGATCGCGCGCGATCTGGCGGCTGCCGGTCTCGGTAATCTCAGACCGTTTCTCGCCGATACGGTCGAAGGCACTTTCGAGTCTCCGCTCCGCTGGAGCATCAGCTATCCGGAAGCGTGTCCATGGGTGCTGGGCCGGATGGTTCGAGATGTAAAAAACGGTCCAGCCCCGCAATGGCTGCGTGACAGACTGGAATCCATCGGACTGCGTTCAGTCTCCGCGCTTGTCGACATTACCAATCTGTTCACTTTTGACCTTGGACGACCACTGCACGTCTTTGATGCCAGGCGGATAAAGGGAGATACCCTGACGATCTGCAGAGGAGCTAACGAGACAATCCGGGCTCTCGACGGAAAAGATTATATCGTCACGGCCGAAGACTGTGTGATCGCCGATGGCGCGGGAGTGCAGTCGGTGGCAGGCATCATGGGGGGAGCGGAAACCCAGGTTACGGACGACACGACCGATGTGTTTGTCGAGTGCGCCCTGTTCGATCCGGTGCATATCGCCCTGACCGGACGCCGCCTCGGAATCAGTTCTGATGCGCGATATCGTTTTGAACGTGGCGTAGATCAGGCCATGCCTGTAGCGGCCCTGGAGGCTGCGACCCGCCTGATCATGGACCTCTGTGGTGGCGAAGCCAGCAACGTGGTTTCCGCTGGCGCACAGCCGCACTGGCAGCGGAACGCGAAACTGCGTTTTGAGCGGATTGCCGCTCTTGGCGGTCTTGAGATTGGCCAGGACGAAGCTGTGGAAATCCTTGGTCATCTTGGTTTCGAGGCGAAGTCCCGTGATGAGGTTTCGGTGACTGTCGCTGTGCCGTCATGGCGCAACGACGTCGCGCAGCCGGTTGTCCTCGATCCTGCTTCCACACTCTCCGCCGAGCGGTGCATGACCCTCGAAAAGTCAGTTGCCCGGATTGAGCCGGAATGTGATCTGATCGAGGAGATCCTGCGTATCAGGGGGCTGGATCAGATTGCGGCTGTCCCCCTGCCGCCTGTTTCCGTCGTGCCCGGTGCTGCAATGACGCCGGCCCGTGCGCGTGTGGCACTGGCGCGTCGGGTGCTCGCAGCACGCGGTCTTATGGAGACGATCGGCTTCTCCTTCGTGGCTCACGATGAGGCAGAAAAATTCGGGCCGGCTCCGGAATCTCTGAGATTACTGAATCCGATCGCCGCCGATCTTGATCAGATGCGCCCGACACCGCTGCCCGGGCTTCTCGCCGCAGCACGGCGCAATACAGCGCGCGGCTGGCCCGATCTGGCACTGTTTGAGATTGGAGCCGGTTTTGCCGAAGATGGTCAGACGACGATTGCGGCCGGTCTGCGTGCAGGCAGGTCTCCGCGCAGACCCGGAGAAGCCGGGGAGACGATGACGTTCCTCACAGCGAAAGCAGACGCGACTGACGTTCTGCTGTCTCTCGGTATCTCTCCCGACGCGCTGACCACAGCCACCGAAGCACCCGCCTGGTATCATCCCGGTCGTTCAGGAGTGCTGCGCCTTGGTCCCAAAACGGTGCTGGCGGCATTTGGAGAACTGCATCCCTCATTGTTACGGGATGCCGGGTTTGATGCGCCGGTCGTCGCATTCGAGGTTTTCCCCGATCTGATCGGCGACCCGAAGCGCCGTCGCAAAGCCGCGCCGGATCTGTCCGCTCTCCAGCCAGTCCGTCGCGATTTTGCATTCCTTGCCAAACGTGACACGCCAGTCGAAGCTGTGCTGCGGGCCGCAAGGGGGGCAGAACGGACTTTGATAACCTCTGTCTCGCTTTTTGACATTTATGAAGGCAGTAAGCTTCCTGACGGGCAGAAATCCATAGGAATCGAAGTCACGTTGCAGCCGCACGATACCAGTCTGACAGATGCCGGGATCGAGGAGGTTTCAGAGAAGATTGTTGCCGCCGTGTTCAGGGCGACAAACGCGGCCCTGCGCTCATGATGTGGAAACTGCCGGACATGACGTGCGGCACACAGGGTGATATGAGCGCGTTATGATGAGTGAACAGCTCCCTTCACCGGCCCTTCTTCCGTCCGGGTTCGTTGATCGTCTGCCTCTGGACGCGCAGGCAGAGGCCAGTGGAACCGAGACACTCCTGTCAGTTTTTGCGAGCCACGGCTATGAGCGCGTGGCGCCGCCGTTGCTGGAGTTTGAGGATACGCTTCTGGGAGGGGCAGGCGCCGTACTCGCCGATCAGACCTTTCGGCTGATGGATCCCGACACGCGCAGAATGATGGCTCTCCGTCCGGATATCACACCTCAGATCGCCCGGATTGCCGCAACGCGGCTCCATGCGGCTCCGAGACCTCTTCGTTTATCTTACGCCGGACAGTCGGTGATTGCTGGCAATGGCAGCGCCGGTCAGAATGAACGGCAGATCGGACAGGCCGGAATTGAGCTGATAGGTCCGGACAGTGTCGAAGCCGATGCTGAGGTCGTCGGCATCGCAGCTGAGGCGCTCGCATGTCTCGGCGTTACGGCTGTGTCTTTTGACGTGACGATGCCCCCCCTGGCTCCGTCGCTGATTGAACAGGCCGGATTGTCCGGCGCAGCGAAAACAGCCCTGATGCATGCCCTGGATCGTAAGGATGCGACCGCCGTCGCGGCTTATGGCGGTCCAATAGCAGATACGCTGATCGCGCTTCTCAGTGCTGCGGGCCCGGCTGATCAGGCACTCGAAGCTCTGAACGCTGCCGATCTTCCTTCGGTGACCCGTCCGTTCAGCAACCGGCTGAAAGCCTCCGTTGATGCTATTCGTGCAAGACTTCCAGGACTGCAACTGACGGTCGATCCGGTGGAGTTTCGCGGCTGGAAATATCATACCGGCGTATGTGTCACTGTTTATGCGCTTGAAAGCGGTGAAGAACTGGGACGCGGCGGCCGTTATCTGTGCAACGACAATGAGCCGGCCTGTGGTCTCACCTTCCGGCCGGACGCTGTTTTTCGGGCGGCGCCTCGCGGAAAGCTCCCGGAGAGAGTCTATATCCCGTTCGGCACGGACTTCCATGTCGCGAAAGCCCTGCGTGAAGCAGGATATGTGACAGTCGCCGCTCTTGAACCGCACCGGCACCCCGAAGAGGAAGCCCGGCGCCTGACCTGTTCTTCCATAGCCAGTGCTGACAGGCTCATTTCGCTCGGATGACGGTCAGCATTACAGCCTGATTATTTGTGTACCAGCCTGCCCGAAGGCATCATTCTGAACTCATCGCCGGAGAATCTGCGTCATGTCAAACGTCACCGTTATCGGCGCCCAGTGGGGCGATGAAGGCAAAGGAAAGATTGTCGACTGGCTGGCCAGCCGCGCCGATGTCGTGGTGCGATTCCAGGGGGGACACAATGCAGGCCATACGCTCGTGGTCGGTGAACAGGTTTATAAGCTGTCGCTGCTGCCTTCGGGACTTGTCCGCGGTAAGCTTGGCGTGATTGGCAATGGGGTGGTGGTCGATCCGGAAGCGCTGCTGGCCGAAATTGGCCGCGTGACGGAGAAAGGTCTGTCAGTCTCACCGGAAACACTGAAGATTGCGGAAAATGTTCCGCTGATCCTGCCTTTGCATGGTGCGCTTGACCGGGCGCGGGAAGCCGCGCGTGGAGAAAGGAAAATCGGAACAACGGGGCGTGGTATTGGTCCGGCATACGAAGATAAGGTCGCCCGGCGCGCCATTCGTCTGTGCGATCTGGCCGAACCCGAGACACTGGACTGGAAGCTCGACGAACTTCTTTTGCATCATAACACGCTGCTCGCAGGACTTGGCGCTGAAACATTTGAAAAGGCGGATCTTCTGGCGTTTCTGAATGAGATCGCGCCGCGCGTGCTGCCTTATATGGCGCCCGTTGCGGATCTGCTGGAAGAACAGCGTAAAGCCGGAAAGCGCATCCTGTTTGAAGGAGCGCAGGCCGTTATGCTCGATGTCGATCACGGGACATACCCGTTTGTTACGAGCTCCAACACAGTCGCATCCAATGCCGGGACGGGCGCCGGCATGGCTCCTTCCGCCGTTGGCTTCGTGCTCGGGATCGCAAAAGCGTACACGACGCGTGTCGGGGAAGGACCGTTCCCCAGTGAGCTGCATGATGCCACCGGACGTACGCTGGGTGAACGTGGCCATGAATTCGGCACAGTGACAGGAAGGCCGCGCCGCTGTGGCTGGTTTGACGCCGTGCTTGTCCGGCACGCGGCGCGTGTGGGTGGTGTCGATGGCCTTGCTCTGACCAAACTGGATGTTCTGGACGGACTGGAAGAAATTCAGGTCTGTGTCGGTTACGAACTTGATGGAGAAGTTGTCAGACGTTTTCCGGCGGGACCTGCCGCGCAGACACGCGTCAGACCGGTTTTCGAAAGGCTCGAAGGATGGAAAGAGTCAACGCGCGGCGCGAGAAGCTGGGCGGATCTGCCCGCGCAGGCGATCAAATACATCCGGAGAATCGAAGAGCTTGTTGAAACTCCCGTCACATTACTTTCTACGAGCCCTGAACGCGACGATACAATTCTGATGCGTGATCCGTTCGATTCCTGATCCGATACGGAAGAAAACAGCGCCGCTTCGGGTGAGTCCGTAAGCAATCCTTTAAGAGCTCGCTGGTATCCTGATCGCGTTCATGAATGCGTGAAGGACAGCTATGGCGGACGCCGATTTTGCTGCGGATGTGGAGTACCCGGAAGAAGAAAGCAGCACCCGCATCACAATCGAGGGGCGATATGTCGTTGAAACAACACATGCGCTTCCCGAACTTGCGAGATGTCCGGCGTATGTCGCGCATGATACGTTATCGGCTCATTCAGGTGTCGTGGCTCTCGCTCCTCCCGCCCTTTATCCTGCGCGCGCGAATGCACAGAAGATGGCGAGAGTCCGTTCTCCTCATCTTCTGACAGTCCATGCTCTGGACGAAGCCAGCGGTTCTGTCTGGCTTGTCTGTGATGCTCCTCCAGGGCCGGCTCTGACGGAGGGATCGACCTGGTCTGAGATATCCGTTCTTGAAAGAGTGATCGAACCGATTGCGGCGGTTCTTCATACGTATAAAGAGGCCGGATTTACGCATCGTGCGATTCGTCCTGATAATGTGTTTGATCCGGGTGGCCGCTTTTCCGTCCGCCTGGGACCGGGGCTCGCATCTCCCCCGGCCATTTTTCAGCCCGACCGGTTTGAGTCGCTGTCGTCTGTCATCTGCGTTCCGGCTGCCCGTGGAAACGGGACGACAGCCGATGATGTATTTTCGCTGGGAGCACTGGCTGCATGGCTCCTGGGAGGATGCAGACCCTATGGTGACGAGCAGCCAGGAGCGTTTACCGAAGAACGTATGGCACGGAGCAGTTTTGCTGTGCTTGCGGGGCAACTCACTTTGTCGCCTGACATCATGTCTCTTCTGGCAGCAATGCTTTCCGACGACCCTTCCGCCCGGCCTGCTCCACGGGATCTGCTGAACGCCGCCGACCGTAAAGGATTTGTTGCCCGGCGGCAGGCGGCGGCTGCGATCCCGGTTCAGATCGGACCCGCTAATGTATATACGACCCGGGAACTGGCATGGTACGCAGCCCGCTACCAGACGGAGTTTACCGGGCTTTTTCGGCGTGGGGTCGTAGAACGCTGGCTGTCGCACGAACTGGGTCTGACACAGGCAGTCAGTCGCCTCGGTGTAATCGCTAAAGATGGTGCGGTATCGGGAGATTCATCTCTTTCTCCTCTTACTCTGATGGAGATTATTGCAGTCCTCGACCCGTCATTGCCGATGTTCTGGGATGGTCTCTGGTTCTGGCCCGATGCGATCGGGAATCTCTCGGCAGCGGCCGCATCCGGAGCCAGCACCTTTCCCGTTGATCTGGGATCTGCGCTTGTGGCCGTCGGACAGGGAGGCAAGCTAGCCCGATTTGCCCAACTGTCTGTCGTGGAAGGACAGGCGATGGCGTGCCAGCAGGTCCAGATGGCGATCAGACAGGCGGACGTCGGAAAGCCGGCGGATGTGATCCGGCTCGCTTATTTTCTCAATCCGTTCCAGGCCTGCCTGTCATCCCGTTGCGTAGATAAACGCTTTTCGGTCGCGTGGGCGCTCCTTCAGTGGCTGAATGCAGGTCAGAACGTCGATCAGCCAGGTGTTCCGGGTTTGCTCGATCCTTACATGACGGCCTTTCTGTTTGCGTGTTCTCACAGAAACGGTCTGGTGGATTATTTTGATGACATTGCAGGAAAAGATGCCTCTGCATGGGCTTCCGATCTGAGAGTTCTGGCAAAGTTACAGCATCTGTATGTGACAGGACCATTGCCTGGAATTGCCAGAAAACTTCTTCCGCATCTTACCTCGTCACTGAAGCAATGGCGAAGCCGCACGACGAGAACACGGCGCGGTGAAGATCTGGCTGGCGCAGCGGAAGCCGGAGATCTCGTCAGAATGTTCGAGCTTCTGAATGATGCCGCAGCGGTGGCAAAAGACCGGGAAGCCTGGCTTGTCGCACGACGTGAAGCCAGAACCTTGGAAATCGCTCAGGCGAACCTTACGCAGCAGTCAGCGGACGTTCCTCCGGGAATGCGGGCCGAGATGTTCCGTGTCGCGACTGCAGTCGGAGCAGTCTCGGCAATTGCGTCATTGTGTCTGGAGATTGCGTTGTGACATCTCTCGTGAGACGTGGATTGCCGATGAAATGGAGTCACGGACTGGTCTGCGGCGCCGCTCTTGCCTGGCTGCCCGGCTACTCTCTTCTGACCGGTGTCCTGCTGCTACCTCTTATCATGGTATATATGACCGACGCGTCACGCTCTCAGGCGATGGTTCAGATGATGCTGCCTTACGAATTTGCTGCGCTCGTCCACCCGCTGCATTTATTGTGGAACGAAGACGGATCGCTTGATACTGCCGTATCACTGCTACTGAACCCGATGACAAGCATTACCGGATGGCTTGCGGCAGGAGCCGGATGGTTCGTGCTTGAAATGGCGCTGCTGTCAGCAAAATTCATCAGACAGTATCAGGCTCGCGCCAGAAAGGCAGAAATCGCCGCACGTCTTAAAGAATTGCAGGATGAATGGGCTGAGGATTCATCAGTCCCCGAGACATCTGCCTGATCCCGGCTCGTCAAAAGTATTTCCTCCGGGTATTACAGATTTGTATTGTCCGGAGGAAATTACATCAGCTGTTGCTAACGACCTTGCTGAATTGCGGACAGAAGCCAGCTTCCGCCACGAGAAGGGCGGATGAATGTCCACAATTCTGTCACCGTTACCGGATCGGTAGAACTGCCGGCTACAACCCGTCCGGTCATGTCCGTTGTCAGATCAATCAGACTATAACGCATTGCTACTGTCGCATAATCGTAGCCGTTTTCGGTCCATGATTCGGACAGATCGCCCTGAATAAATCTGACATCAGAGACAATATTGCGTTCTCCGCGGCTGGTTAGCGCTGCTAACTGCTGATTGAAATAACCTGTCATCTCAGGCGTCGCCATTCCCTGCAGAGCCTGAATGTTTTGCTGGCTCCAGGCCGCCTGAACATTCAGCAGCAATTGCTGGAAAGCCTGATAATCCTGTGGCCCGATCTGCAGGCTGGCGGCCGGGCTCCCCGAGGGAAAACCAGTCCTTGCCGTTGGGAACGCCGGTCCCGATGAAGGTGGAGCGCCACTATTCCTGTTACGCATAAACAATCCTGCCAGCCATCGGATGACCAGGATTGCCAGGGCAATCTGAATAAGCAGACCGACGAGACCGAACAGACCATGCACGCCACCGAACAGGCCGTGTCCGGACAACAGACCGAACAGGCCAGCCCCAAGCAGCCCACCAGCAAAGCCGGTCAGAAATGGATGGCGGGCAGGCGCCATTCCCATCCCGTTCCTCAGATAGGGCGAATTGTATCCGTTGTTGTAGCCTGGCGAGGGACGGGGAGCGATGGATCGCTCCATCGGCGAAGCGCCATATGGCGAAGTCCGTGTCGGAGCAGGTGCCGACCAGGTCCGGCTGCCGCGGCTACCCATCGATCCGCCTTCACCGGGCCTTGCGTGAGCCGGTCCGGTGGAAAGCGCCAGCAGTACAGCCAGAACGGCTGCGGAGCAGAAGACGGTACGTTTCATGGCGGGCAGAGTAAATCTCCTGTTAATCACAACAAATCGGCAGTCCCGCTGAAGCTTTTCGCAGTTGCCGGTTTCAGTATCAGGCATATCATAATAGCCTGATTACGGATGAGACCGGTGTCAGTTTCCGGCAATACTCATTGCATCAATCCGGATCGTCGGAGCATTCGTGCCGAAGCGAAACAACAGGTCATCTGCCAATTGTAGCCGCCCGAACATGTCCAGAAGATTGCCGGCGACTGTGAATTCCGCAACAGGCTCAGCGATCTGTCCGTTCCGGATCATAAAACCCGATGCACCCCGACTGTAGTCCCCGGTCAGCCCGTTCACCGCTGAGCCCATCATTTCAGTTACATACAGACCTTCAGAAATATCGGACATCAGATCGGCAGGCGACACCGTTCCGGGTTCGAAGAAAAGGTTGGTAGTACCAGGGGCAGGGGGCGATGAGGTGCCACGAGAAGCTCTGCCATTCGTCTGAAGGCCAAGCTGCCGGGCACTGCGACTGTCTAGAAGCCAGCTCTGCAGGATACCACCACTCACCAGTTCAAGTTTTCGCCCGATAACACCTTCCCCGTCAAAAGGCCGCGACCGCAGGCCTCGCTTCCGCGACGAATCATCCGTCACAGTCACTCCCGCAGAGAAAATCCGCTCGCCCATTTTTGTTTTCAGAAATGAAGTGCCGCGGGAAATCGCAGTACCACTGATCGCAGATGAAAAATGGCCAAGCAGGCTGCTGGCTACGCGCGGAGCAAAAACGACAGTCAGCGTTCCGGTCCGGGGCCGAACCGGATTGAGACGACTGACAGCTTTCTGTCCGGCACTCGCGCCAATGACTTCCGGGTCGTCCAGATCCGACAGATACACAGCAGAATGGTAATCGTAGTCGCGCTGCATGCCGGTCCCTTGCCCCGCAAGCGCGCTCATCGACACGGAATGACTCGTGCGTGAATAACTTCCCGCGACACCCTGCGAACTCGCCAGCGCCACCAGACTTCGTCCCCAGCCTGCATTTGCGCCGGCCGAGTTTGTCACTCCCCTGACTGACCGGGCCGCATTCTCCGCGCGTCGGGCGCGTTCAAGGAGCATAGCGGCATCGGGCTCCACAGGGTCGATCAGGTCGAGGGCATTTGTTTCAGAGCGCCCGATAAGAGGGGCATCGCCAGGAAGGCCGGCATGTAGGTCTTCGGGAAGAACCTGTGCCATTGAGAGAGCCTGTTCCACGAGCGCGTCAAAGCCGTGGGGATCAAGTGTCGATGTGGAAACGATAGCGGACCGTTTGCCGCGAAAGACCCGGAGCCCAAGATCCGTAGTCTCGGAACGTTCGAGCTCTTCTGTTGTCCCGTTTCTGACGCCGACGCCAAGCGACGTGCTGCCGACATAGACCGCGTCCGCTGCATCGGCACCCTTTTTGCACGCCCGGTCAACAAGATCACAGGCGAGTGCGAGAGGAGACACGCTCATGCGGCAAGCCGTTCCTGAAGCGAGTTAAGAGACATGACGCCAGCAATCGGACCAAGTGTCGCCAGGGTCGGTTGCGCACGGAATATGCGTGATGCTGCCCGGCAGACATCGCCGGGTGTCACGGCGTTGATCTTTCCAACTGTTTCTTCGACAGGAATCAGACGACCAAATATCTGGAGCTGGCGTGCAATCTGCTCGCAACGGCTACCGGTGCTCTCCAGTGACATGAGCAGAGAAGACTTGAGCTGCGCCCGGGCGCGGGATAATTCATCATTACCGACATGAGACTGGATTTTCTGCAGTTCAGCCAGCGTCACAGGGACAAGTTCTGCCGCTTCTTTCTGACCTGTGCCCGCGTAAATTCCAAACAGGCCACCATCAAGGAACGGCGAGGCAAAGGAATATACAGAGTAAACCAGTCCGCGCTTCTCACGGATTTCCTGGAACAGGCGTGACGACATGCCTCCGCCGAGAACGGTGGAAAGCAGCAGTACGGCGTAATAGTCCGGATCGCCGAAACCTACTGATGGAAAACCCAGTACGATATGGGCCTGGTCCAGATCCTTCTCGCGGCGGAACTCACCTCCTGTGTATCGGCCTGGCATTCTGTCCGGTACCTGCACTGCGGGCAGATCCTCAAAATGGCGGGCGACCATGTCCACAACCGCGTCATGTTCGAGATTACCGGCGGCGGCAACGACCATATTCGTCGGGGTGTAATGGGCCTTCATGTAGGACATGAGCGTATCCCGGCTCATCTCCCTGATCAGGGCATCCGTCCCCAGAGTGGGCAGTCCCATAGGCTGGGCACCAAATGCAGTTTCCTGGAAATGATCGAAAATGATGTCGTCAGGAGTATCGTTCGCCTGGCCGATTTCCTGAAGGATCACACCGCGTTCGCGCTCGACCTCTTCCGGTGCGAAGGCTGAATGTGTCAGAATGTCGCCAATGATATCGATGCCGAGCGGCAGATCTTCTTTCAGAAGCTTGACATAATACGCGGTCTGTTCCCGGGCGGTGTAAGCATTGATATGGCCGCCGACATTCTCGATTTCCTCCGCGATCTGTGCCGCGGACCGCGTCGCCGTACCTTTGAATGCCATATGTTCAAGGAAGTGCGACACACCATTTTCTTCAGGACGTTCGTTCCTGGTGCCCGTCGCTACATACGCGCCGAACGATACGGTCTCGACGCGCTCCATGCGCTCAGTCACGACGGTCAGGCCGGAAGGAAGTCGGGTCTGTTGAATAGGATCGGTCATGCTGGTCCTGAAGACGTGGCGGAAAGACGCCGGTGAAGATCAGTGATTATTAGCGAGAACGCCGGAGCGGACGGCGTCCTCAACAGCCTCGATGACATTTGGAACGACACGGAAACGCTCCTCGCGATCGAACAGATCCGCAAGGGAAGGCGGCAGAGCCGGAAAAATCCCCGTTGCTGCCCGTATGGCATCCGGAAATTTCGCCGGATGAGCCGTCGCCATAGCAACCATCGGAACGCCCGGATGACGGAATTTCCGACCGGCTGCGATACCGATGACTGTGTGCGGGTCCGCGAGGTACTGGCTTTTCTGATGCACCTCACGGATTTCGGAAGTCGTTGCCTCATCATCAAGGGCCAGACCAGAAAAAAGCCCGTGGATGGACGCCCAGACGGTGTCGGGTACATCCATTTTCCCGGTTTGACGGAAACCGGTCATCAATGCCGCGCAGGCCTTTGCATCACGACCAAGAAACTCGAACAGAAGGCGCTCGAAATTCGAGGACACCTGGATGTCCATGGAAGGGGAAAGGCTCGGTACAACCGTGTGCGCCGTCATATCGTTAGCGTTAAGAAACCGCGTGAGAATATCGTTCCTGTTTGAACCGACACACAGATGCCCTACCGGCAGTCCCATTTTCCGTGCCGCCCAGGCAGCAAGGATATTGCCGAAATTACCAGTCGGTACGGCGAATGATACTTCGCGGTCAGGTGCTCCCAGCGACAGGGCTGCGTAAACATAATAAGGAATCTGCGCGGCGATCCTTGCCCAGTTGATCGAATTTACAGCGGAAAGGCGCATATCCTCGCGGAAGGCTGTGTCCGCAAACATCGCCTTCACCAGATCCTGACAGTCGTCGAATGTTCCCTGAACGGCCAGATTAGTAATGTTCGCGTCCAGTACGGTCGTCATTTGCCGGCGCTGAACATCGGAAGTACGCCCTTCGGGATGCAGGATGACAACGGACAGACGCTCACGCCCTTTGAACGCCTCGATCGCCGCTGACCCCGTATCGCCGGAGGTTGCACCAACGATAGTCACCCGCTCATTCCGCTCGGTCAGAACATGGTCAAACAGCCTGCCCAGCAACTGCATCGCCATGTCTTTGAAGGCCAGGGTTGGACCGTGGAACAGTTCCTGAACGAACAGACCGTCTTCAATCTGTAAAAGCGGGACAATGGCCGAGTGGTCAAAATTTGCGTAAGCCTCCTCGCAGAGGTGCAGCAGCGTTGCCGGATTGATTGATCCCGCCATGAAAGGCGCCATGACACGTGCTGCCAGTGCCGCGTAGGGAAGGCCACGCATGCTTCGCCACTCGTCGGCGGTGAATTGTGGCCATGCCTCTGGCATGAACAGGCCACCGTCTTCGGCAAGGCCGGCAAGCAGGATGTCGGAGAAAGAGCGGGCTGGCGCCTGTCCGCGCGTGGAGACGTATTTCATCCGCGTTGTATAACCTCTCTGATCCCGGCCGGGGAGGGGGACTATTTGTGAAGAACGTTGGATGTGGCGTCTTCGGGCACTCTGAATTTGTAAATTGTGACCGGCCACCGGACCATGCTGTGTCCATTATGGAACCGTGCCGCCTGATCGAGTTGCGAGGCGGGCACATATAAGAACCCGCCTGAAAGAGAAAGTCCGCCGGGCCAGCGCAGGCGCGGATCTGTGATCAGATGATGCGGGATACGACCTTCAGTATAGCTGTCGATACTGCCAGTCGTCACATCAGCCCAGTAGAGGGTTCCGTCTGGCCCAACCGTAAGACCGCCCAGCGAGTGAGTTTTATACCACCGCGTCGCGCTTTCCTGCAGCGCAGTGCTTGTGGAGCCGGGATCGCTGAAAAGAGAAGTGGCGATATGGAAAAGCGGGCCGCAATAGGGCTGAACGTAGAGCCATTTTCCATCGGGACTCACCGCGATCAGACTGGCGTCGATAGCCAGAGGCTTTCCATCCGGAGCTTTGACTATACCCGCTGCCGCCTCGATCGGGCGTCCGGCAGTCAGCGCCTGAACACGGTCAAGTGCGCGGCGCGTCTCACCGGTCTGCAGATCAATGGCAAGCAATCCGGCCACCCCGGAATCGGGCACGTACGCTGTCTGCCCATGAACAGCAATGCCGCCGAGGATACTTCCGCGACGGAGCGCGGAAGCCGGAACCGGGAGAATTTTATTCACCTGGTTCGTTGTTGTGTCGATGGAAATCAGACGAGCGGGCGCAACTGGCGGTTTTTCACGGTCCGGTACGCCGCTATCCACGACCCAGAGTTTACCATCGCTGGTCAGGGTCATTCCGGTGATCGCAACGAAATGCTGACTGGCCTGTCCGTCCGGTGCATTCCAGTTCTGATCCGGATAGGGAGTTATTTCAGATGATGCTCCGGGGTGGGCGATACTGAGCTGCGGTGGGGAGTTTTCCAGCCAGCGGGGAGCCTCAAGAACCAGACGACCATCAGGCAAGGCGATAACGGCATCGATGATCTGTGACGCCGATGTCAGAGCCGGGGTCAGATCGGCTGCTGTCGCCTCCGGCTTATGCGGCATATGCACAGCCAGGCCAGGAAGCACAGCGGCAACCGCGACCGCCAGGAAAAACAGGATGAGAACAAGCCGGCGTTTCATAATGGTCTATGTCACCTGGACGTCAGTAACTGGCAACACCCGGGCTGTGCGGGGCAGATTCGTGCGACTGCGGCTCAGGCATCTGCCGGCACTTCAGCGAGAGCCAGCCCCTCCGCGACGGACACAAATTCTCCGCCGAGTTCCACCCGTCCGGCCCCAAAGCGGCTGGTAAATAACTGCCGGACTGCGGGAACAAACGATGTTCCGCCCGTGAGAAACACCCGGTCAATCTGACCCGGCTTCAGTCCGGCGCGTTCCACTGCCAGATCAATCCCTTTGCCGAGCTGGTCGATGTCCGGCGTAATCCACTGTTCAAATTCTTCCCGTGTTACAACCTGCTCGATTGTCATGCCGCGCTGGGAAAATCGCAGGGTTGCCTGCTCGGAGTAGGAAAGAGCTCGTTTTGTCTCTGATACTGCTGTGTAGAGTGACTGTCCGTTTTGCTCACGGATGAGCTCAATCAGATTTGCGAGCTTGTCAGGTTCGGAAGCTGTGCGGGCGACTTCTGTGATTTCATTCAGCACTCGTGGCGTCCGCATCAGGGAGAGGCGATGCCATCTGGCAAGTGCGCTGTACCACTCTTTTGGCACGGGCAGTGGTGTGCCTCCCATAATACTGAAAGTGCTGTCACGCCCCAGCTGCGGAGAAATAACATGATCAACGATCCGGAAATCGAACTGATCGCCAGCCAGCCCTACACCGGCATAGCCGAGAGGCTGCGTCGCATCTCTGGAATCCGGATCGAAACGCATGACTGAGAAGTCGCTCGTCCCTCCGCCAAAATCACCGACCAGCACCGTCGCTGGTCGGTCCAGCCGCTGTGCGAATCGCCAGCCAGCAGCTTCCGGCTCCAGCATGACCGAAACATTCGTAAAGCCCGCTTCAGTAAAACCGGCGCGCAGACGTTGCTCTCCAAGCGTATCATCGGCGCTGTCTCCGACAAACTGTACTGGTCGTCCCACTGTGACCGCACAGTCTGCGGGATTGAGGCCGGCCTGTGTCATGAATTCGCGAAGAAAGGTGGCAATGAGTGTTTCAAGTGGCACCCGATGGCCAAAAATCTGTGTTTCCCGGAAGCTTGATTGTGCCAGATACGATTTCATTGACATGACCAGCCTGGTCTCGGCCGGATCATCCAGATAGGCTTCAATGGCATCGGCCCCGACTGCTCGTCGGGTAATGCGCCGGCTTCCTTCATGATCGAGCCAGATACCAAGCAGAGTCCGACATGTGTCAGTTGTGTCCCCGGAAGGTAACTGAAAGCGGATCGTCTGAGCGTCACCATCAGGATGCCGGACGACTATGACACTGTTCGTAGTTCCGAAATCGATCCCGACCCGGGTCTGGCTGGCATGTGTGGTCATGGCGCGCGAATAAGACGTCTTTGGCTGGCTTGTCCAGAAAGCAGAGAATCTGCTCTCCCGGAATGCATCACCGGACTAAGATGTCCCGAAATGCGACGTAAGGAAAAGCGGAACTGGCTGAGATTTCCCCAGTGCCGTTCCACGTCCCTCCTGACAGCCGATATCCCTCAGGAACGCGAGCATCTGCGGATTGTCGATCCCTTCGGCGCGGGTATTCAGACCAAAATCCCTGCCAAGTTGCACAATCGCGCGTGCCAGAACGTGTCCGGTTTCGCAGTGGGACGGGTCCGGAAGATGGCGATCGAGTTTGAGACCGGTCAGCAGCCCGGCAAGAACACGGTCCCGCAAAAGAGTCATGCTTGTCGGCCCTGATCCGAGTCCCGAAAGCACAAGGCCGACTCCAAGATCCCGGAGTGCCGCAAGCGAATAATAAAGCGCATCGGTATCTGCTGTGAGGCACGATTCGCTGAACTCAAGATCGAGTCGTTCGATGCTGATCCCGGCTTCGGCAACTGCCGCGGTGAGTTGCGGAATGAAATCGTCCGGAATGATTTCCGTATGTCCGACTGGCAATGCGATGCGGAAATGGGCCGGAAGCATCCCGGCGACGGCGCAGCCCTGCGTAAGTGCACTGACCCATACCGGTTCCCGTGGCTTACGGCGCATCGTCCGACCAGAGGTCAGGACCGGCTCGGCCAGCATATCTGCCCCGGCCAGGGTCAGCGTGGACAGGACAAATCGCGGTGCAATTACCGGGATGGAATTGTTAGTTCGGTCTTCAGCACGCGGCAGAGCACTTCGAGCGAGTCTGCGTCGTAGTGGATCTGCTGACACCGGTTCGGTTGTCACAGGCAAAAAAATCTCCGTGCTGCAAGTCAGCCACAGAGCATGCGCTGTACCGGTAACTGTCTGGTAAATATCGGAGGATTCCGACGTCCGTCCGGTCTGTAAACTGAAAATAGCTGCTCCCGAAAACCGGGAACAGCCATTTTTTCATGAAGCACCCGGTAATAGGTGCCATGTAATGTTTTAGATCAGACCAGCTTCTGCTTCAGAGCCGCGGTCAGGTCTTTCGTCGTTGCCTTTCCACCCATATCGCCAGTGCGGACTTCCCCGCTGGTGATCACGGATGTGATGGCGCTGTCGATACGGTCAGCAAGATCCTGCCGGCCGACATGACGCAGCATCATGACCGCGGCGAGCAGAAGGGCCAGCGGATTGGCTATGCCCTTGCCTGCAATGTCAGGTGCTGAGCCATGCACGGCTTCAAAGACAGCAGCTTTATCGCTGATGTTGGCGCCAGGGGCGAGACCGAGACCACCGACAAGACCGGCCGCCTGATCCGACAAAATGTCACCAAAAAGATTGGTCGTGACAATCACGTCGAACTGCCAGGGATTGGTCACCAGCTGCATTGAGCAGGCATCCACGATACGCTCGTCAACGGCTACCCGGCCTTTGTATTCCTCAGCAACCTTACGGCCCTCTTCGAGGAACATGCCACACATCTGTTTGATGATGTTCGCCTTATGGACGAGCGTCACTTTTTTACGGTTGTTCTTCACGGCGTAATCGAACGCGAAGCGCACGATGCGATTGCATTCCTGGCGGGAGACATAGCCACCGCTCAGTGCGATGCCCTTCGGATCTCCATTGGCCGGAATCGTGTGTTCCATCGCCGCGTAGTAACCTTCCAGGTTCTCACGCACGATAACAAGGTTGATGTCCTCGTAACGCCCGCCTGGAATGATCGTCTTGGTCGGACGAAGATTTGCGTAGAGACCGAACTCCTGGCGCAGCGTGACGTTGATGGATTTGAAGCCACCGCCAACGGGAGTTGTCAGAGGACCTTTAAGCGCCAGACCCGTTTTACGGATGCTGTCGATCGTGTCCTTCGGGAGGGGATCATTGACGGCATCAACTGCCGCCATGCCGGCGATATGTTTTTCCCATGCAAACGGGGCGTTAACGGCGTCCAGGATTTCGACCACGGATTCTGTGATCTCGGGTCCAATTCCGTCGCCCGGAATAAGCGTGGTGGGGATGGTTTTGCTGTCTGTCATCATACACTCCCTAAGCATCCGCCGCCTGTTCTGCCTCGCATCGGCTCAGAACGCGACGCGCAATTGCGTGTTTTCACTTCCTGTTGATGGGAGAGCAGGCATGCGTCAGCCATGAACGCACTTCATCCGGAAGATGTGGTCCGACAGTCGCAAGAACGTGAGCATGATAGGCGTCCAGTGCTGCGACGTCCTCCTCCCCAAGAATAGCCGGATCAATCATGCGCTTATCAAATGGCGCCAGAGTGAGTGTTTCGAACGACAAAAACGCTTTTCCGTCCGGCCCGGGCTGCGATTCTGTCACCAGAAGCAGCGTTTCGAGGCGAATCCCGAATGACCCCGGCAGATAATATCCTGGCTCGTTTGAAATTATCATTCCGGGAGCAAGCGGGACCGGGCTGAAAGCTTTCGAGATACGCTGCGGTCCCTCATGCACTGAGAGATAGCTGCCGACTCCATGTCCTGTCCCGTGATCGAAATCGAGTCTGGCCTGCCACAGAGAAAAACGCGCCAGAGTGTCGAGAGCATGGCCGGCGATGCCTGCAGGAAATACAGCACGCCCCAGAAGGAGATTCCCTTTGAGAACACGCGTAAATGCCGCTTTCAGCTCACCAGGCGGAGTGCCCGGCCCCGTCCAGATAGTGCGTGTGATATCTGTGGTGCCGTCCGGATACTGACCGCCACTATCGACGAGATAGACAACATTTTCATCAATGGTCCGGTTTGTTGCGGGTGTCACGCGATAATGCATGATCGCTCCGTTCGGTCCGGCGGCCGAAATTGTGTCAAAAGAGTCGTCACGAAACTCAGGCGCTTCAGCCCGGAAAGCTCTCAGGTGCGTAACAGCATCCATCTCCGTAGAGCCGACTGCGTGCGCATCCAGCCAGCAGAGGAACTTGCATATGGCTATTGCATCGCGAAGATGAGCTTTTCGTGCTCCTTCCTGTTCGACAAGATTTTTTTTTGCACGGCGAATAGCGCAGGGATCGCTCGCCTCATTAATTGTTGCTTCGGCCTCCGCCAGCCTCTGAGCAAACCAGACGGGAGTTCCCACAGGATCAACTGCGACGGTCTTTCCTCTCAGAGCCGCCAGTGCGCCGGATAATTCGTCCGGGTTCCTGATGGTAACGTCGTTACCCAGCCAGGTCCGCACCTCCTCCGTGACTTTCGCCGGAGCAATGAACAGATCAGCCCGTGCATCACGATAAAGCAGGGCAGAACTGAGAACTACAGGCGTGCATGGAACATCGCTGCCCCGGATGTTCAGGAGCCACGCCACCGAAGTTGTATCACTGATGACGACAGCGTCCTGCTCCTGCCGGATCAGTTCATCGGCCAGCGCCCCTCGTTTTGCTGCACTGCTCTCGCCTGCGAATTCGAGCGGCTGGATCAGGGCCTGTGCCCCTGGAGGGTTCGGGCGATCTGTCCATATTGCGTCGATCAGATTTCGTGCTGTCGGAACAAGTTCAAAATGGTCTGACGTGAGTGATGCAAGCATGGAACGACTGATCACACGCGGATCATATCCGATCTTCGCTCCTTCAGGAGCGTGCTGAGCAAGCCAGTCACGCGGAGGCGCTTCCGTTATGTGCTGGCAGTCCCACAAAGAAGCGTCGACCTGTCCGGCCATCTGCGTAATGTATCGTCCATCCGAAAAAACGGCAGCCCGACTGTCGAGAATGATTGCTACGCCTGCGCTGCCGGTAAATCCGGAGATCCATGCCAGGCGTTCAGCGCAGGGGGGGACATATTCTCCCAGATATTCGTCGCTGCGGGGGACGATGACACCATCAAGCTTCTCGGCCCGAAGCAGGCTGCGGAGTGTGTTCAGACGGGCATGTATGCTGGAGGTGTCATCAGACATTAGCAGATGTTTCCTGTAATGAGTTGCGGGACCGCGGCGAAAACAGAAATATTAGCGTCCTGGCGGATAAAGATCGACGCCGGCAGAAAAGAGGGATTATCCGCAGCTTGCGGGAGGTCGCAGAATACGCATCTGACTGATACGTATTCTGGTCGTTGAAAATCAGTTTGAAGTCTGGCCTGATTTTGCTGAACTCCCCGTGAAAAAGTTCCCTACGGTCTGCCCCGTTCTGTGTCCCCAGTTACCCACCTTTTTTCCGGTCCTGCTACTCCAGTTGCCAACGTTCTTTTCTGTTTTTCTGCCCCAGGACCCAATATTCTTACCGGTGCGTTTACCCCACCGTGCAGTATCCTGAGTTGCGTTTTTTGCCCCGGTTGCAATGTCCTGACCGACATCCTGATTCCGGGTGCATGATGACCCGGTACAGTCTGTTGCTGCCATTACAGGAGAAGCCATCGCGGTCAGCCCCGCGGTAAGTGCAGCAATAAGAAAGCGTTTCATCATTCCTGAATCCATTCAGCGTTTTGTTATCTTCGCCGTGCATCATGGCGATGTGGATCACGCCAGCCTCTGGCGCGTTCGTCATGCCAGATGCCGTTTCTTTGCCAGCCTCGCCAATTGCCTTGGCGATCATACCAGCCTCTGTGGCCATTATAATAACCGCTATACCAGCCCTCACTCCACCCTGCCGGCCGGTAGTTGTACTGCGCATAGCAGCCAGTCAGACTCAAGATCATCAATAATGAAGTGACTGACAGAATATGACGTTTCATTATTCCTCCGAAGAACGATCAGTATTACTCAGTAAATTTCTGGCCGGAGCATCAGAGTTTTCTTGTGAAGAGCAGAAAGCCGATTGCCGGTTGCTGTTGTTTGATGATCTGATGCTTCACCCGGAATAATTAGGGGACACAATTCGTGGTCGCCCTCTCTGCCGTGTTCTGAACCATGATGTTATATTATGCGTTGCCTGACGTAAGGAACTCATTCTGGTGCTATGTCTTTCGACAGAAGATATCGTGTCTATATGGAAGAAAGCGTAATCTCAGTCTCATGAGGCCGGTTTTTGAATCAGAATTTTCATCATATTCATTTTACACGCAGGGAAATTGAGGACCGTCCGCTCGCAGGAGTCTCTCATCCCGACCATCCGTTTCACTGGAAACTTTACGGATGTGAGGCTGTCGCTACAGCGATTATGATGATTATCGGTGTCACCGCCGTTAGTATTCTGTCTGCGGGCAATTCACCTGTAGCACATCTTCTTACCGGACACCCCTGGCTGCAGACAGCGCTCTGTGGTCTGTTTTTTGGTTCAGCCGGAACCTGGGCAGCGATGACCCGCTTTGGGAAAGTCAGTGGAGCGCATCTGAGTCCTTCGGTCTCTCTGGCTTTTGCTTTTGCGGGGCGTTTATCTGCAGTTGATACCATCGGATATATCTGTGCCCAGACTATTGGAGCAATGTGTGGCACAGGACTTGTCTTTCTTAGTGGCGTCGTCTTCAGTTCCTGGGGATATATTGCGTCATCGGCGCATTATGCTGCGACAGTACCTACTCCGGTTCTGAGCCCTGTCTGGGTAGTGCTGACAGAGACTATTGTTACTGCAGGGCTGATTTTCGCCTTATACTGGGCTGCTGCCCATCCTCGCTTTCAGTTTTTCACTCCTTGGATCGGTGGCTGGTATTTCTTTCTGATGAATCCGATTTTTGCCTGGATTTCCGGCGACAGTACGAATTTTGTTCGTTCACTCGCGCCCGCGATATTTGACGGAAATATGGGAGCATTGTGGATTTATCTTGCCGGGCCGCTGATTGGTTCAGTCCTGGCCGTTGGCATACTCAGGTCCGGACTGGTGGGATACGTTCATCTCGCTGAAGCGCGAATTATCAATTTTGGTCATCACGGCCGGGTGCCCCGGCTAAGCGCACCCGATGTCAGAAGCGCGGTGCCCGTGGAAGATAATGAACATAATTCGGATGGAATTTTGTCCCATCAGAATAAACCCGGTTAGGGTCGTTTCTGGAATAAATCTGATGTTTATATTTAGTCATATCTGACTTGCGGATTGCTGGATATCTGGTGACCATAAAGTCGGAAACAGCAACGACACTGCAGAACAGGGTAATTTTTTACCAGCGCTTATCAGCTTCACTTCATAACTAATCGATATTTCCTGATTACAGGAAATCGCCAGAAGAAACGATATCAGCGAAAATTTTCAGGCAGTGAGTGAATCAATGCATTTGTTCCTGCGGTGGTTCTTTGACAGGAACGGGTTGTTCCGGATCGTGCTGAGGAGGAGGCGTATCCGGATCGTCATGAACGGGAGGGGGACCGGACGGCTTTGGGGGAATTTCAGGGCTGGTTGGGACACCGCTCATTATGTTTCGCATCTGAACCTCCGGAAAGAGATGCCGTTTTAACGAGGAAATAGTGAGCGGGTTGCCGTCTTAATGGCTCTCCTGCTGGTATGCAGACGAGATGTTTCAGCTCCAGAAGCACAGATACGGCAAAATTCAGGTGATGATGGTGTCCGCGGCGGGAGTCTAACTATAGCCCAAAAACTTAATTTTATAGTTTTGAGCCGTTATTTACTGAGAATGGCCTACTTATACGTGTCTACGAATTTCTACTGTTGTTCGCCTCTACCCGTCGTATTAACGTGGGTATCAACATTGCGATTCCCCGAGGTCGTTTTTATGCTCCCCCTACACATGCCTTTATCGTGCGAAACAGTTGGACAGTTGGACAGAGCGGAAATTATATATTTATATCAGCGACTTAGAGTGTCCAACTTAGTGAAATCCTGTTGGACAGCTGGCCGTATGAGTTGGACATATCACTATGGCGTGAAGAGCTGATGCCTCGCAAACCGCCCGGAAGGCTTGTTCCGGTCACGCTGCCGAAGTTGAAACCTGGACGGCATTCCGACGGGGGCAATCTCTGGCTTACAGTAAACAGCGCTGGGTCCCGCACGTGGACTGTTCGGTTCACCTCCCCTTTGACGGGGCGCCCCCGTGAATTGGGGCTGGGGTCTTTTCCGGATGTCAGCCTCTCCGCTGCCCGCGAGCGCGCGCGGGATGCCCGTGTGCAGCTATCTGAGGGGCGAGATCCGGTCGAGGAACGCCTGCACGCCCGCGCGGAACGCGTTCGTGCCCGCGCTCAGTCGTTCAGAGTTGTGGCCGAAAGGTATGTCGCCAGTCAGGCGGCCGGGTGGAATGACGAGAGGCTGCCAAAAACCTGGCTGACGGGTTTCGAGAAAACGGCATTTCCGGTTTTTGGAGATGTGCCGGTCGCGCAGGTGACACGGAGTCATGTCCTTGCGGCAGTCGGGCTGATCTGGACCACTACGCCTCACACTGCCAGGCGCGTCCTGGATCGCATCTCGCGGGTGCTGGACGCCGCCCGCGCTGAAGGGCTGCGTAGTGGTGACACGCCACGCTGGAAAAACGACCTTGAGTATGCACTCGCGATGCCAGTCGGACTGACCCGGCATCGTGCGGCGCTTCCTTGGGGCGATGTTGGGCCGGTGTACCGGGAACTGAGCGCAGCCCAAGGCATGGGTGCGCGTTGCGTGCAATGGATCTGCCTGACCCTCGTCCGTTCGGCCGAAGCCCGCGGCGCCCGCTGGGGAGAAATCGACTTTAGGGCGCGGGAGTGGCGCATCCCGCCCGAGCGCATGAAAGGGCGCCGCAGGGGGCATGATGTGCCGTTGTGTGACGCGGCGCTGGCGCTGCTCGACCGTCTGCCGCACGGCGGCGCGGACGCCCTGATCTTCCCTAATCCTTCCGGCAGGCAGTTGTCCGACGTGGCGCTGTCGAAGGCGTTGCATATTGCAGCGGGCACGAAGGACACCACCGTTCACGGTCTGCGATCCAGTTTCACGGACTGGGCGCGCTCCCAGACCGAAGCCCCGCACGAAGTCGTAGAACTCTCCCTTGCGCACCAGATCGGGACGACAGTTGAGCGAGCCTATCGAAGGGACACCTTGTCCGAACGGCGGCGTGCCCTGCTGGAAGAATGGGCCGCGACGTTCCGGCGCAAGCGGAGGATGGCGGCATGAAGCGTCGTTCAGCAGGGACGTAGGAGACACAAACGATGAGTAACGCGATGCTCCAGGTTCAGGTAGACGCCTTCGGAAAGCCTCCCGAAGTCAAGGCTGCCGCTAAGCTCTCAGAAGAAACTGTTCGCCTGTGGTTCGCTCAATGCTGCGGCGGTCCCACTCGCAGGGGGCGCGCTGTAACCCTTAGCTTGGGAGAAGTCTCGACGTTTGTCCGTTTTTTGGAAGACTGCAAGATGCATCGCGCCGTCCGGGTGGCGGGGTGCCATGAAGAATGGGACGCCGGGACGGCTCGTATAAATCAGGCTCTCGCCGAGGCGGAGAGAGAGCTATCAAACCGCGCTAATAGCCTCCTCTGGGGCGCCTCTGAGCAATTCCGATCCGCACTCTCGGAAAAGAGCGCGCCCTATGCCGCACTTATCGACGCAATTCATTGCTTCCGCAGGGATGCGGGACAGTTGTACGCGGCCGATACAAAAGTCATAACCCCTCGGGATACACGCAGCCATTCGCAAGATTCCCGGGAGGTTGCGGCGGCGGTCTGCGACATTCTCCAGCACCATGGAAAGCGACCAGGCTTGGGGAAGCCAACATCCCCCGCGATTAGAATAACCGTCGAGGCTATGCGTTACGTTTGTAGTGATGCTCAGCCAGTTACGGCCGAAGGTCTACAGTCGGCATTCAGGCGCGATCAGTCCCTTAAGGGGGGCCATGAATCCCGTTCGATATGGGGGACTTATTATCGTTCACAAGCAGGCATGGTCGACTCCAGACAAACAAAGGATTCTCCAGATGCTGCCTGAACTTCTACGAGTGACAGAAGCCTGTGCCCGGTACGGCTGCTGCAGGGCTACACTGTATAATCTCATTAGTGACGGCCTGATCGCGTCACGCCGCATCCCAAGAGTAGGGCGCCGCATCGAGCGCGCCAGCGCGGATGCTTTTTTCGGCCTGGCGCCCGTCGAGGCCGCCCCTGTGCGGCGGAAGATCCGGCGCGCGACGGGACATACCGAGCAGCACGCCAGTATCTGAAAACAAAAGCCCCGCCGCTCCGGCAAGAGCGACGGGGTAATTACTTGGACAAGAAATAAATGACATCCCCACTACCTCCCGCGCAAGCGGCGAAAAATGAATTTTCCTCCATATTCCCCCTGCTTCCCCTGACAGGTGAAGTCGCGATCGTGGGTCTCGATCCAGCGGGCGGCCTGCCGCAAACCACCTGGCTGGACCTGTCGGACAGCGATGATGTCCTGCTCGAAAAAATCGATGGGGCGGTTTCGTATTTTGAGCGTGGTAGCCGGAATGTGTACTGGTCGCCCTCCGCGTTTGCGCATGAGCCTGGCACACGCAAAAGACGAGTGGCGACCAGTGCGCGAGCGTCGCGCTGCTTCTATTTCGATCTGGATTGCCATGGGAGCGCCGGGCAGTACGGGTCGAAGACAGAGGCCCGTGCGGCATTGGACGCCTTCTGTGGACGGCTCGGTCTGTCCGCGTCGATGATCGTCGATTCAGGGCGCGGCCTGCAGGCGTTCTGGGGCCTGACGGAGGATATGTCTGTCACTGCATGGGTCGCCCGGTTTCGGGAACTCGCTGCATGCGCGACAGCTCTGAATCTGCGCATCGACCGAGCCTGCGTAGCCGACCCCGCGCGCATCATGCGTATGCCTGGGACGTGGAATCATAAAGCCGGATGTCGGGCGACAGCGGTCGCTCAGGGAGCCCTACATGATGTGGCGATGTTCGTCGCCCGGCTGGAAGCACTGCGGACTGAGCTTGGCGTCGATACAAGAGTCGCCGTTATGATTCGTCCTGCATCCCCGCAAAGATCGCCAGGGGCATCCACGGGCGGCCCGGTCCGTAATGGCGCGGCATACGCTTCCGGGGCACTCCAGCGGGCGTACCGGGCGATTTTAACTGCGCCGGAGGGCACGCGGAACGTCATACTCAATCGGGAAGCATACGCTATCGCGCGGAATTTTTGCGACCCCGGCTGGTTCGCGCCGGATACCGTCCGGAATTACCTGGCGGACGCGGCCCAGCGGGCGGGGCTGGACCCGACAGAGGCCGATCGGACGCTTGCGTCCGCGCTGGGAGGTCAGCCATGAATGGTAAAGTCGTGCCGATTGAGGCAGCGCGCAGTCGCGCTGCTGCTGGCGATGTGCCGCCTCCGCCGCCCCCGCAGGATTCGATGCCCGAGGGTGTAACCGCTGAGGGCTTCGTTTTAACCCCGGATGGCTTGCGACATGAACCGCGCATGGACGCAAAAGGAGGCTGGAGATCAGGAGCGCGCGTTGCAGGTTCTATAGTCCCCACCCGGGAGCTTCGTGACACCCGGGGCACGGGGCAGGCGATTGAGACCCGGCATTTTGATGCGGACGGACGCGAGCATATCGTGACAGTCTGCCGCCGTGACGTGTTCTCGGATCGCGGACAGATTGCAGGGAGATACGCTGACGCGGGCCTGCAAGTATATGACGCAAAGGCTTTCTTGCGTTTTTTGAGCACGGTGCAGGTCGATACGCGTGCGACAGGTGTTTCCTTCCCGGGTTGGCAGTACTGCAGCGATCAGGCACAAACCCTGGTGTTCGATGGTCTGAACGCCGGCGATGCAGAGGCCGTCTTCCACGGGAAAGGACTTTCGCTCCGGACCGGAGGTTCGGCGAAATCGTTACGTAGGGCGCTTCGCCCCTTCGCATCCTGTTCACGGGTCGTTTTTGCGGCATGCGCGGGTCTGGCAGGTCCGGTGCTGGACATCGTCGGCATGCGAGCCGCTGGCTTCGTCCTTACGGGCCTTTCCCAGAAGGGCAAATCAACCTGTCTGAGTGTGGCCGCTGCCATGATGGGGAAGCCCGTCGCTGACGGCACCTTCCGCTCCGGCAATACGACTCTCGTCGCGCTCGAAAGTTCTCTGGCGGAGGCCAATGACGCCACGCTTATTCTTGACGACGGGCAGCAATTTCCAAAGCGCGCCTGGCCGGATCTGCCTTACCTTCTTCATGACGGAATTTCCCGGCGCCGGGGCCAGAAAGACGGTGACGCGCGACCTACTTCGCTCCACCGATGTGTTTTGCTGATGTCTGCGGAAAGACCTCCGGAACAGCTGGCACGGGAAATGGGCGCCACAATGTCAGCGGGAGCCATGACGAGACTGCCGTCAATTCCGCTGCCCCCAAACGGTCACGGTATTCTCGATCATGTGCCAGAGGGACTCACGGCCGTGCAGGCCATAGAGCAGTTGAAAATGGCCGCAGTTAAAAACTTCGGGCACCCGTTTGCCGCGTTTGCGAAGGCACTTCAGGCTGACAGAGCCAAGGATGCGGGCAACTTACGCCAGGACCTTGAACGAGAAATCGCAGATTTCATTTCGACCGAGTTTGGTAGCGCAGGAGGTCAGGAACGAACCGTCGCCGCGCAGTTCGCGTTTATCGCCGCGGTGGGCCGGCTGGCAGTCGACTATGAGGTGCTGCCATGGACATACGATCAAATCCGCACTGCCGTAGCGGCTTGTCTGCGTGACAGTCTGGCCGCTCGCGGGGGTGCGGGCGATTTGGAATCAGTGAGGGCAATCAACGCCGTTCGCGATTTTATAAGCCAATATCAATACACGCGATTCATCGAGATTTCCCAGGATGGGAAGGGTCTTACCTATCCGGAGCGGATACACAAACCGGCCGGGTATCGCCGCCAGGTGGGAGGCGAATGGCAATTCCTGTTCAACCGCCCAGGGCTTCACGAAGCTATCGGAGCGCTTGACAGAAACGCGGCAATAACGGCGCTCGAAAAGGGGGGCTTTTTGACAGTTCCTGAGCATGGGCCGAGCAAGCAGATACGTGTGACCATCCCTGGTAGCGAGGCGTCGTCTGTCCCCCGATTTTGGTGCGTGAAGGGCGCGATTCTCGGCAGTGACGACGCCAAGGATTAGGATTACCGCTTAGCCACCTGCTCTCCGTTCCAGGTCGAACGCGATCTGGAACGCCTCCTGCCACAATCCGGTGAACCGGGACACATCCCGCCGCCTCTGCGCGCCATAATCCGCTTCGAGCATGGGAATTACCTCGTCGAGATACCGGCGGCCGGCAGAGGGGCTGGTCGCAAGCACCAGCCCTTCGAACGATGGCAGACCAAGGTGCAGATATTGCGCGCGCCCGATGCTCCATACGTCCAGCTGTTCAAGAACGTCGCGTCGTTTCCGCAACTGTAACACGGCAGGCGCCGACACATCGTCCATGCGCCGGAGCCACGGGAATGGCAGCTGCGGAAGGGGGCGGCCTGATGAATGGCGCACCACGTCAAGCGCGTGAAACTCCGGTGTCTTCACGTAGAAGGTCTTTGCCCGGCGGTTCATGAGCGTTTGCGGATAGGGTTTCATAGTGTAGCACTCGCAGTTTGTCGGTTCGGCACGTTCCGGGGAAGGCGCAGGGGTTTTTGCTATCGGGACCAGAGACCAAACGTCCCAAGCCGCACGTTTTCGTTCCGCTCCGCTGCCCAGAGGCCGGTCGCTAACGCCATCACCGTGTCATCATGGCGCGCACCGGACGCCGCGAACGTCTCATGCCCCCGGGCCGTCCGGCCGGACTGGAAATCCTCCAGCTCCGACCGGAGGACTTCTGAAGCATCCGCCTGCCCTGTGATCGTCAGGCGCCCATCCGACAGGATAGCGTCGAGGGTCGCGACAATATCCTGCTTCGGCACGGAAGCGCCGGTGTCGGTGCGGACTGCGGCATTGCCGCCGGTCAGCACCACATCGAACGGCTGCAGCCCGCTTTGCCGGAACAGGTCCGACACAGGCCGGCCGACGCCCGTTGCGTCGAGTATCAGCCGGGGGCGTTCCATACGGGGCGGCAGCTGCCTCATAACCTGCGAGACGCGCTCCACAAGTTCGGGATACGTTGTCCCGGTCGGGTAGCGATGGGCGTTAACGACCGCATACCGGTTAATCTGCCGGGAACGGATCACGGCAGGGATATGATTAAACTTTGTCGTAACGACCCGCTGACGGTCGCATACAAATTTTTCCAGAATCACCAGTGCTGACGGGTCGCGCATCCGGCCCGGATCGACGCTGACAATGAGCTGCCGGGTTGCGCCTTCGGTCGTGCGCCAGACGTCGGTGACGTAGGGGCTCGGCGCCCGCGCGGAGTTGCCGCCCACCTGAGCCATGCGAAGAAACATCATGTCATCCCCTCAGAAACGAATTGGCAGCAACGGCACATTTTCGGAAAAGGCCGCCTCGATCGCGCTCCGCCCGAAGACGCTCGACGTGTCACCAGTCAGCCACTCGCACATGAACTCGGAGCCGAACCGACGCGGTCCCAGACGGGCGCGCATCTCGTCCAGAAAGTCAGGAGTTATTCGCGAAATCTGTTCCGCCGATACGCGGATTTTCTCAAACCGCCCGGAAGCGTCGTGCCATGATTCGTAGAAAAACCCGCTGGCCACTCCGGGCGTGCTCAGCAGCACAAGCACACCATTAGGGCTGGCTGCGAGAAACGGCAGAATAACGTCCACCAGTTCTTTGGAGACGAAGGCCGCTTCGTCGAGAATTATAAGGTCCGGAGCCGATATCCCGCGCAGACTGTCCGGATTATCGCCCGGCAGCGCCATGATCCGGCTTCCGTTCAGCTCCAGTTCCGACAGATTTTCTCGCTCGACTTTCGGCGCGGTCGCACCCATGGCGCGAAGATGCCCTTTCACCTTCCGCAACAGCTCTCCCGCCTGCCGCAGGCTGGGCGCCAGCAGCAGCACGAGACTGCCGGGCCGGAATGTCGCCTGGTGCAGCGCGAGAATGGCCGCCGTGTCGCTCTTGCCCGACTGTCTGCTGCAAAGAGCGATGCGCCGGCGTCTGGGGCTGTCCAGCAGGCGGACCTGCCACTCGTCGGGAGTCCAGCGCAGGGCGTCCCGCGCCCATGATGCCGGGCTCAGGGCGTGGCGCAGGTCGCGGGCGGCACTGGCGAACGTTACGTCAGCCATCGATCCGCGCCAGCGCCCGGGCGACTGCCTGCGCAGCATCGGGGAACGGCAGAAGCGCGCCGGTAATGACGGAGCGCAACTCGGTCATTACGGTGACATTCAGCTGCTGCCCGTTACTGATAGTGATGGTCGGCCTGTTCGGCGCGAGCTGACCTGTCAGGCGTGCCACGGTCTCGATTGTCGCGCGCAGCTCTTTCAGGGCCGGGGCCGCCGCGCGCAGATCGCCGGACGCCTCGGCCGCGCGCAGGAGATTGTCCGCCCGATCGACGAGATTCTGCAGCCGCGACAGCAGGTCCAGGTCCTCGCGCATATCGGGGGATGTGGACTGGTTCCTGATCGCCGCCGCTGCCTTCAGCCGCTCGCGCAGGTGCTGGTCACGGTGCCGCATGAGCACATGCCGGCTAAGACCATAACGGCTTTCCATCTCGGCGAAGCCCGGGCGCGGCTGAAGCAGCGCTTCGTCGATCTCCTTGCGCTTCGCATGCGAGCAGGCGAGACAACGGCGTCCCATCAGAAGACAGTCACCTTGTCGCGGGTCTGGCAAAACTTCAGAAGTGGCTCCTTCAGTTCGCGGACCTGCGCCGCCTCAAACCGGGTGAGCTGCGCCCCCTCGACTATGAGTGCGGCACCGTCGGCGCGGACAGCTGCGCCACGCTGCTCAAGGATATTGAGCAGAGCGGCGACACGATCAGATTCACGAACAGGCGGCGGCGGCGCGGGCGGCTCAAAGCTGCCTCGCATGAGGGCAGGGCGCAGTTCGGCCACAGGCAATGTCGCAACCCGGTCGGCAATGATGGACGCCTCGGCCAGCGCGTCCCGGATCGCGACCTGGAGAGCCCGGCCGTCAGGCCCGTTCGCGCTGGTCAGTTGAGGGAGGGCCCGGCTAACCCGGGCGTTCGCCGTAGCGAAGGCGCCCTCCACCAGCTGAACAGCCTGCGCCTGCGCGGTACCGAGATCCGTGCGCTCGCGGACGCGCCTGATTGATTCCGCAATTTCACGGCGCATGCGTGTGATGTCATGAAGCAGGGCGGATGAGGGGTCAGACATAGGGAAATCCTTACTTGCGTTCCATGCGGGCCAGTATTTCGGCCAGTTCGGCTTTGGCGATGATGTCCCAGGCCTCGCGCTCGGCGGCCTCGCACATCTCGCGCGCCTGCTTCTGAAACTCGTCCGGCGACAGGTCCCGTGCATGTTTCCAGGCCATTGGGCGGCTCCTTAAATTACCGCTTTGTAATGTGCGATAAGTAATACCGGAAGTAAATAAAAAATTTAGAGCCGGTATTCTTACATATGTGTAAGTAAGTGGTTTATGGATACCCATGGATACTTATAGATAAACTATAAAGTTTAGGAATTTTTTGGTTTTTTGTTTGCGGAGTTCGTTTTCCGCGAGGTCGCCAGCGGGGGCTGTCGTCCCGGGGGTGAGTAGGGTGCCCGGGGGGTCTGCGGAATGTTATAAAACGGCGACGCAAAGCGAACATTCCGCGCCGGATATCGCACGCATAGCGCACTTCACTGACACCCCCGGCGCACACGTTACGGGTGCAGAGTTCGTCTCGTTTGGGTATAATCTAACGGGGCGATTTCATGAGACACCTGGCATGAGGGTTTCTCTGTCTCATTAGGGTTGATTTCGGATAAATAAGACGGTAATGCGTTGGGTCTAGACCCAAATAAGACAGGAGCGCATCATGTCGCGGATCTACGGGTATGCCCGCGTATCGACCACCGACCAGAACACGGACACGCAGGAAGCGGCGCTGAAGGCGGCCGGCTGCACAGTTGTAAAGGTGGAGAGGAAATCAGGCACCACCACGGAGGGACGAGCGGAGTTGCGGACGCTGCTCGATTTCATGAGCAAGGGTGACACACTGGTGGTCACGCGCATTGATCGCCTGGCGCGCTCCATCGCTGATCTGCAGGCCATTATGGCGGAGCTGAAGGCGAAAGGCGCTGCGCTGCGCTGCACTGAGCAGCCGGTGGATACCAGCACGGCTGCGGGCAAGGCGTTTCTCGACATGCTGGGCGTGTTCGCCGAGTTCGAGACGAACCTGCGCCGGGAACGCCAGATGGAGGGTATCGCCGCCGCTAAGGAGCGCGGCGTCTACAAGGGTCGCAAGCCGGCCATCAATGCGGCCAGGGTGCAGGCCATGGCTGCGGAAGGTCTGGGAGCCTCAGAAATCGCCAGAGAACTGAAGATCGGGCGGGCCAGCGTCTACCGGGTGCTGGAAAAGGCGAAGTGACAGCGACGCCTTTACTCGCCCCGCCGGGCGGCCTTGCGGCGCGCCCACCATGCTTTGATACGGCGCCAGTCTTCCGCGTAGCATTCCAGTGCGATCATGCTGGCGCGTCTTCGCAAGCCCGGGCTCTCGTCGAGCATTCGGCGGTAAGAGCGCGCCAAGGTTTTATCGATCCTGCGGCATGCGAGATCGATCAGGCGTTTATCTGACATCTGCGGTTTGGGCGGAAAGCAGATTTGTAGGGTAATGATCGCCCATAGCTGCGAAAGCATCCTCCCCTTCAGTATGAACGGCAAGAATGCACTCGGGGCCAAGGCCTTGCCGGGCGACAAGCGGACAGCCCACCTCGGCATCATGAGGATCTAAGACCAGGGCGATTAGGGTACGCGCGACCTTGAACGCCTGACCTTCCTCCCGAAGCGGCAGCGCTATTTCCAGTATTCGGGGAATGCCAATCGTTTCGAGTAGAGTAATCAAGGCGGGAGGTTGGGCGCGATAGAGCGCTTCGCCTCCCCATTTTCCGAGGAAATTTTCGATCCCGCCCTCGCGCCTTTGGAGCGGCGGTGTAACTACGGAGAAGGTCCCGGCACGCGTTATCTTACCGGCTAATCTGCTTGAGTTCCGCTCTGGTAGCGGCGCGCATTCACTATGAGAGTTCTTCTCCAATAATTGCTTACGTGCCTTATCGGTAAGGTCCCCCGCGCGGACACGGTCAGCAAGGCGTCTTTTCAAGTCGGCTAACGATGGGAGGCGGATACCTTCCCGCCGCAACGTCTCCACTTCGTCGGCAGTCAGGCGGGTGTAGTGAAACACGCGAATCGTGCGAGTCTTTAACAGCCGGCAAATACGTTCGCTGATCTCGTTGTAATCATCGCCATATGGATTCGTTTCGCGTAGCGTGCGGTAGTCGGCATGCTCGTATTCTTCATCGATACGCCTCTGAGTTGCGCTATACGCCCGAAGCACGGCCGCGTTAGCTTCCAGCTCCCTCGACAGTTCCGCGTCGAAAGTGCGCGGGTCCCATATGTCGATGATGTTACGCTGTCGCATGCGTGTGACCTCGCCTGAACAACCACCCGGGGGGGCGGCAGGTGACCATTAGCGGGCCATCGTGGCGCGGAAGCAACCGCAACGCCCATAGTGTTATGTTATAACATAACTAAAACGCGCGCGAAGAAAACGGCGATCATGGTCAGCCATTGAGCGGCCTCAACCTTCCGAACAACGAACCGGAGCGCGCCGCGATTCCGCCCGCGACGTGTCTGCGAGCCATAATGCGAGTGTAACACATATGGAACGCGAGCGCGGGGAAGTGGCGCACCATAGAGGTAGGTCCGGCTTATCTGTCCAACTGTCCAACAGCTGTCCAACTCTATTTGGGGGAAGTTGGACAGGGAAAACGGCAGAAATCCGGGGGTTTTTTTAGTAACTATCCAACTGTCCAACTGATATACATATATATTATGCGAGAGCGGACTCTCACACCTCCCCCATGGTTAGCCTACCGCGCCGCAAAATGGGGTAGGATGATGGGTAGCCTATCCGAGGCGGCAGCAACCTATTGAATTGTAAGGATATTTTGTGCGTCATGGTGTCCGCGGCGGGATTCGAACCCACGGCCCCAGGATTCATACCACTTCGACTTTCGCCGCCGCGAGGCCATGTGGCATCGCGTTCGTGGTCTGGACTGTCCCTTCGCCGTGAGCCCTGCCGGGCCGACAGGCGCTGCCCGTCCAGTCTCTACACCTTCCCGGCCAGAATGACCGGGCTTGGCTCGGGATCGGCACGACCTGAGATGGCCAAGCGTTCCCCGAATTTGAGCAGATCCACCACACAGTTTCCCATGCGGCGCCCAATTCAATAGGAATCCTGTGCTCTATCCTGCTGAGCTACGCGGACAACACGCAGCTTCTCTACCGTAGCTCGGGGACAGCAGCAAGCAGGAAAACAATGAGTGAATAGACCTGTCAGGTCTGAACAAGGATTTGTTCCAGTCGATCAGACGATCGACTCTGATAATTCCCGAATATCAGACCACAAGATCAAGGTAATAACCGCGCCGCCGGAAAACAGGCGTGGCTCCATCGTCAGGCAAAGACATGGTCCGGCCCGCGCTCGTGAGGCGCGGCAATAATCCTGACTGGACAGTCAGCGCTGAGGCAGAAGCCGCACTTTTCCCTTTCGCCCGTGACGTTGTTGACGTCCCGGCCGGCGACGAAAAGACAGTCAGAAGATCTGACGAGATCATACGGAAGCGCTCTGAGATCGGATCACCGGCATCGGTAGTACCCGACGCCGGTTAATGGTAATTTAAAGCGGCGCAACATCGTGCGCGGTTTCTCCGAGCATCACTATGCCCGGAAGCACTTTCCCCTCCAGCCATTCGAGAAATGCACCGCCTGCGGTCGACACATAGGACATGTCGTGAAGCACATGGGCATGACGGAGAGCTGAGACGGTATCTCCGCCGCCAGCCACAGTTCTCAGCTTGCCTGCCTTGGTCAGGCGCGCCGCTTCCTGAGCAACGGCATTGGTGCCCGTATCGAACGGCGGCATCTCAAATACGCCCAGCGGACCGTTCCATACGAGAGTCTTCAGTTTGCGAAGTTTTTCGGTCAGAAGCGCCACGGTTTCTGGTCCGATATCAAGCGCCATCCAGCCATCGGGAATTTCACTGACCGGAACAATCTCGGTCGGCGCACCTGCCATGAAATCCGATGCGATCACCACGTCCACCGGCAGTACAAGATCACAGCCCCGTCCTTCAGCCTTTGCCATGATCGCTCTTGCCGTATCGAGCATCTCCTCTTCCCTGAGCGATTTGCCTACGGAAAATCCCTCCGCGGCGAGGAAGGTATTGGCCATTGCGCCGCCTACGGCGAGCATGTCCACTTTTTCGAGCATGTTGTTCAGCAGATCGAGTTTCGTCGAAACTTTTGCGCCCCCAACAATTGCGCCCACCGGCCGCTCGGGATTTTCAAGAGCGGCTTCCAGTGCGTCCAGTTCCATCTCCATGAGACGGCCTGCAAAGGACGGAAGATGGTGAGCCACACCTTCGGTTGATGCATGGGCTCTGTGTGCTGCCGAAAAGGCATCATTGACGTAGATATCTGCCAGAGAGGCGAGGGCTCTCGCCATTTCCGGATCATTTTTTTCTTCACCGGGGTAAAAGCGCGTGTTCTCAAGAACCAGAACATCACCGTCTTTCATCGCAGCGACTGCATCCTGCGCTGCCGGCCCGATGCAATCGGGAACGAAGGTCACTTTTTTGCCGAGGATACGGGCGAGCGCTTCGGAGATTGGAGCAAGCGACATCTCCGGTACCGGTTTGCCTTTCGGCCGGTCGAAATGGCTGACAACGATCACGCGTCCATCTTTGTCGGCCAGTTCTTTAATGGTCGGCGCCAGCCGCTCAATCCGGGTCAGATCGGAAATAATCCCATCGCGCACCGGTACGTTTAAGTCAGCTCGCAGAAGAATTTTCTGACCCTGGGGAGCAAGCGTATCCAGCGTCCTGAAAGACCGGGTTGTCATCGACTTATCCTTTCTGTCTTCTCGTCTCCCGGCCGCCGTTCTCCGGAGGTCGGGCCAGCGTCCACGAGCGGGATGACCAGTCAGAAAGCCCGGAAGCGACTCTGCTGCGAAATGCTTCCGGGCAAAACGCTCAGAGTGTCCCGAAGACGGCGGCTGTATCTGACATACGGTTTGAGAAGCCCCACTCATTATCATACCAGGCGCAGATGCGGACGAGCTGGCCTCCGTCAACCAGCGACGTCTGAGTGGCGTCGAATGTTGAAGAGGCCAGCGCATGGTTGAAATCGGAGCTGACGAGCGGAGCGCTGTTATAGGCAAGAATGCCCTTCAAAGGACCTGCTTCAGCGGCTTTTCGAACAGCGTCGTTCACGGCTTCAACGGAAGCCGGCACTTTTTCCGGAACAAAGTCGAGTGAAACCAGCGAGACATTGGCTGTGGGAACACGAATGGCAGTGCCATCAAGTTTGCCTTTTAAATGAGGCAGAACCAGTCCCACAGCGCGCGCGGCGCCCGTCGAAGTCGGAATCATGTTCAGCCCGGCAGCGCGGGCGCGACGCAGATCTTTATGGAGCGTATCCACAGTGCGCTGATCTCCGGTGTAGGAGTGGATTGTCACCATATAGCCTCGTACGATGCCAAATGCGTCATCGAGGACTTTCGCGACCGGTGCCAGGCAGTTGGTTGTGCAGGACGCGTTGGAGATGACCGTCATATCGGAGGTCAGCGTGTTCTGATTCACGCCGTAGACAATCGTCGCGTCGACACTGTCAGCCGGTGCGGAAATAATGACCTTGCGCGCTCCGGCAGAAAGAAGGGGAGAAGCCTTTTCCTTTGTCGTAAACAGGCCGGTGCATTCCATCGCCACATCGACGCCACTGAGCGGCACCTTCGATGGGTCCCGTTCCGCCGTGACAGTGATCGGATCCCACGTACGGCCATTAGCGCTGATAATCAGCCTGTTGCCATCAACGCTCACTTCGGCAGGAAAGCGACCGTGAATGCTGTCATAGCTCAGAAGATGCGCGTTGGCTTCGACACTGCCAAGATCATTGATAACGACCGGAACGACATCTGTCCGCCTGCTTTCAATGATGCCGCGCAGCACGAGGCGGCCAATGCGGCCGAATCCGTTGATCGCGATTTTGACTGCCATCTGAGTTTGTCTCCGTCTTGTTGTTCAGACGTCGGAATGACGTCCTGCGTTTGACTTGTGCGACAAGGTTTTACCCACACCGCATTTCAGTGATGCAGCCCGCCATGCGGGTCCGCCGCCTTTCGTGCCGTTCTGAGAAGTTTATGAGCCCGTTCACGAATGGCTTCCGGCGTAATACCCGAATTGTGGTATAACGCGCCAAAACCGGCTGCCAGGCCAAATTCGTCCCTGCCGATAAAAACTCCTTTGCTGCCCAGCCAGCGCTCCCAGCCGAAACCTGAGGCCGCCTCGATTGCGACGCGTGGGGCTTTCCCAAGCACGAAGTCACGATAAGCCTGATCCTGCCGGGTGAACAGTTCCCAGCATGGCAAAGAAACGAGCGCGACCCGCAGGCCATCCTCATCAAGGAGTTCCTTTGCCCGCTTTGCGATCAGGATTTCAGGACCTGACGCGATGAGTGTCACATCACGTTTTTCGTTATCTGCGGAGGAATGCTCCAGCACGTAACCACCGCGCGATAATCCGGTACGCATATCAGGGCCGTCCGTAACCCCTGTTTCCGGAATTCCCGTTTCTGACAGACTCTGGTTCATCATGGATATGAGCGACGCAGGCTGGCGTCCAAGAACAATAACGCTGGGTCCGCCCTGCCATGTCAGGGCACAATTCCATGCAGCCGCCGCTTCACGGATGCTTGCTGGTCGGAACAGGGCCAGATTCGGCATGGCCCGCAGGCTCGCTAACTGTTCAACCTGCTGCCACATGCCACCCCCGAGATCGGGATCACTTTCTGTCAGCAGGCAGATCAGCCGTTGCCGGGTGAGGGCTGCAAAACGGAGAGCAGGCCGCATACGGTCTATAGAGTGCAGCGGAGCTATGCCGCATGGAATGAGGCCGCCGTGCAGCGCCAGGCCGTTCATCAATCCCACCATGGCCGGTTCGCGCGGACCACAGATATAGAATCCGGCAGTTGCCGGCCGGTTCGTTTTGCTGATGCTGGCCGTATTTTTACGTCCCGTCGGAAACTGGGCAGGCTCTCCGCTTCTCAGCGTAATAAATTCGGGCATCAGAGCGGAAAAAATGTCACGACCATGCAGGCCCGCGCTGATGATCGGCTGAGCAGAGCCATGAGGTTCAGCCGTCGCCCGAGTCATCATCCAGTTTCGAAAGAAATCGTCGTTCAGTCCCGGGATCGGCCGACCAGAGATGATGCGCTCGAATTCGGCCCGTTGTGCATGATGACCCAGTCGCCGCAGCCAGGCGCGCCTCGCGGCCCGGCCCTTCCTCTTCGTACGGTCCCACGCCGTCACACCGATGGCGGTTTCAGATGGATCAGGTGCCTTAGCGTTGGATTCGCAGAGAATGAGAGACGGTTTCCGGGAGCGCTGAGAAGCAGTCAATGCCGAAATGATGGCTGCGGGATCTTCGGTATTTATTCGACGGACAGACCATCCGGACGATTCAAAGCTTCCCGCTATCTGACCAATATCCTCATCTCCTGACTGGCGCTCTGTATTTCGTGTGACGGAAGCCGCTGCGACGACAGTCAGCCGCTCCAGACCGAATCTGCCTGCGAGAACGGCTGTCTCGAGCGCCACACCCGTGTGCAGATCACCTGGCAGAGCGATCAGCCATGTGCGGTGGTTGACAAGAGAGTGGCCAAACCGGCGGCTCAGTATTTTCTCGGCAAGAGCCATTCCTGCGGCAGACGCGACGGCCTGACCGGGTAATCCTCCTGCCAGACCGTGAAGTTCTCCAGCCGCACTCAGTTCGTCTTTCCATCCTGCCAGTTGCAAAAATGCCTGCCGCAGAGGCAGGAGCCGTGGAGACGAGACAACAAAACGATCCCGGTCAGGCCAGAGGGTATATTCAGGGTCGAAGCGTAAGGCGCGTTGCCAGAGGGCTGCGGTAAACAGCCATAAAGCATTGGGGATGGCGTCAGACAGGTCGGGTGATGTTGCGAGCCGGGACGCAAGAGAGCGGGCCGCTGACGCGAAAGCATGTACCGGATCATGACCGTGCCGGCGTTCGGCCGTCATCGGAGAGACCGTCATGACATGGACTGCAGAAAAATTTGCAACTCGGGCGTCAGCTGATTTTGCCCCATATTCTTATTTTCTATGGCTGTTAGGCTGGAATTTCACATAGAGCAAGATCATGCCCACCGCATCTGCCAGAAGACACTGTAAGCAGGTGTCTTGCCGAGCCATGAACTTCCTGCAACCGTCTCCGGTATGGCACGTCACACTTCCAGAGAACCGCTGTTCCCGAAATTATCCCGGTGTCCAAAAATGTCTGTGCAGGGGTCGTCAGCCCGAAGACTTTTTCTCCGCTCAGGCCTGACCGGAGCCGCTGCCCTGCTTGGAGGGTGCGATCTGCTTGATCAGCGTACTTTTAATCCGCGGGCCAGCCGTCCACCAAAAGTTTACATCCCGCCACCACCGCCAGGACCACCGCCTGTTCCGCCGCTGATCGAGGTGATCGCCGGCACACCACCCGCCGAATGGACAAAGCCCCTTCAGTCAGTCGTCAGACAGGCCCTCCTCCGAAAGCCAAATATTCTTTTTCAGGTGCGCGCTCTGGCCCCTCCTGGTGCTGATGCCGACGCCATCCAGAAAATTCTGGCCCGGCTTGTGGCCGTCGACGGTCAGGAGGTGGCTGGCGCCATCATAGCTGCCGGAGCCGCGCCAGAGCAGGTGGAGATGACGGCTATGCCGGATTCCGGAGTGGCAGGACCAAGAATCCGGGTGTATGTGAAGTGAGATTGCCGCCTGGGACACACGGTCAGCGTGTGATGGGCTGCCTTTTTGCTCGTGTCTGAGAGTAACTCCGTCCGGAAAACGGCGGTGATTCTTAATCCGGGATGCTCCTCATGTGGCATCTCTTACTGACAGGCGGGACGTGTCGAAACCGCTGATGAATGCCCTGTGCGTCCCGCCCTCTGTCAGGAGGTCGGGTCTCGTATCAGGCTTGGAATGAGGTCGCACCCGATCGGGGCTGACCATAACAGGAGTGAGGCAGGGTGACTATTCGTAACGCGAGACACCCTTTTTACGATTTCTGTGATCAGGCCCTTGCGGACATTCGCAGGCAGGGACGTTACCGGACCTTCACGCCACTTGCCCGACAGGCTGCACGATATCCGGTTTACGAGGAAGAGCTGAACGCCGTACCTGACGGGCGTGAAGTAGTTGTCTGGTCCTCTAACGACTATCTCGGAATGGGAGTCGAGCCGGAAGTCTGCGAGGCGGCGATCAGCGCCATTCGTGAGCACGGTGCGGGGGCCGGGGGCACACGTAATATCGCTGGCACAGGTCCATGGCATAAAGCGCTGGAAGCCGAACTCGCCTCCCTGCATGGCAAGGAGGCCGGACTTTTGTTCGTGTCCGGGTACGTGTCGAATCAGGCCAGCCTGCAGACTATCCTGACATCGATGCCCGGCTGGATCTGTTTTTCCGACCGGCAAAACCATGCGTCCATGATCGCCGGGATCAAGGGAGCACGCGGATCTCAGACAGTCATTTATGAGCATAATGATCTGGCTGATCTTGAGGCGAAACTGGCCGCCGCTCCGGCAGATGCCCCGAAACTGATTGCTTTCGAGAGTGTGTATTCGATGGATGGCGATATTTCCGATATCGCCGGAACCTGCGCTCTTGCCCGCAAATATGGTGCTATGACCTATATTGACGAGGTTCATGCTGTCGGTCTCTATGGCGAGGAGGGCGGGGGAGTCACGCAGCGGGACGGCGTTGCCGACCAGGTCGATATCATCGAAGGTACCCTCGCCAAAGGATTTGGTGTTCATGGCGGATATATTACCGCCTCTGCCCAGATTGTTGATTATCTGCGGTCTTCGGCTTCCGGTTTTATCTTTACGACCTCTCTGCCACCTTCGGTCGTGGCGGCGGCGCTCGCCAGTGTAAAACTGGTCCGTTCACAGAACTGGCGTCGTGAAAAAATCTTTGAACGCGTGAATACGTTCCGGGCAAAGATGCGTGCGGCCGGAGTACCGTTCACGATGACGCCGAGTCATATCGTGCCGGTGCCTGTTGGTGACGCAGAACGTTGTAAGACAATCAGCAGACGGCTGCTGAATGATTACGGGCTCTATGCGACGCCGATTAATTATCCGACTGTCGCCCGCGGCACGGAGAGATTGCGGCTGACGCCCGGACCGTTCCACACGGATGAGATGATGGACAGAATGGTGGAGGCGCTCGGAGTGCTTCTGGCAGAAGTGCCTGTGCCATCATCGGGCCAGACACCAGTCGATAAAGCTGCGTGATTACTGGGAAAGGCAGTTTCGTCGCATCATCTGAGCAGGAAGCTGATGTCGCCGGAGCTTAGTCTTTTGCCAGACTGGCGGATTGTATCATCAGCTTAGCGGCGCATTGTCCGAGCACAAAAGGGCAATACAGCTCTTATCGCTTCAGAGCATGTACAAAATCCGGAGCGTTGCCGGAGCGTTGTCTGAAATCGCCTGTTGTCAGAAATTTAATCTGCTGCAGAAACGGGACGTACGGTCTGAACGCACGCCCCGGATATGGTCGAAAGCAATTAGTCGCCGGTCGGCGCGTTCGCAGGGACGGTTGTTGTCGGCGCAGCCGGTGCGGCCGGGGCAACGACACCGGTGCCCGCTGCCGGAACAGAAACAGTCGGAGCTGTTACAGTCGGCATCTTACCGGTGGGCATGCTCATACCAGGAGGTGCTGGCATTCCCGGCATCGCATCGGGACTCATTGAAGGGACCTTGTCCTGCTGCGCAGCCGCCAGGCTCTTCGCATTCAGATCGTCAGTCGTGGCCTCACCGGTCTCTTTTGATGCGCCAGTTTTTGATTTGGCATGATCATGATGATGTGCAGCTGAGGCCGGAGCCGCAGAGGAAATGGTCAGGGCCGGCGCAGCAATAAGAATGGTTGCACCAAGGAGGGCCTTTGAGAAGAGCGACCGCATGAAAGGATTCCTTTCGTCATCTGACTCCGCGGGGCAGAGCCGGTATCGAGGCAGAGAATATATTGCCTGGGCCACTTATAACGTAACAGGCGACCAGGAAGACACGTCGCCATGAAAATTTTTCCCGAACAGGAATCGTCGGGCCTTATTTCCTGTTGATGATTTTTCATCTCTTTCTGATGTATTCAGAAGAATTCTGTTTTCCAATATCATATTATGTATTTATATAATATTTCTTATCTTCAATATCTATATTTTAAATATATCTCTTTACAAATATCCGGTCTGGCAGGTCATTACTGACCGGTTACCCCAAACAGGAAGCGGAGCAACAGAAAAAGCAGCGCTCCGACGCCGAAGCCAACAAGTGTGCCGTTAACCCGGACATACTGCAGATCCCGTCCAACCCTCAGTTCCAGTTTGTCGGCAACGGCGACGGCGTCCCAGTTTCCCACCACAGTTGCGATGAACCCGGAAAGATGTTCGCGTAAGTAAGGGAGTGACCTGACGATGGCTTTCCGTGCGCTGTCCTCGATGCGCGCACGCATGGCAGGGTCATTTCTGGCCTGTGCGGCCAGTTTTGTCAGTGCTTCCCGGACAAGTGTGGCAATCCAGCCGTCGTCTTTGCGGATATCTTCCTGAATCATGCGTTTCAGTCGCGACCAGATATCACCACCCCAGGCCAGCATGGAATCATGCGCAAATACGGTTTTCAGCGTCTGGGACAGATCCTCGCCGCGCTTCGGGTCAAGCTCTATGCGGTCAATTTCCGACCTTACCCACTCAGTAAATCCTTCCCGTAAGGTCGAGTCTTCCGGATTGATCCGATCAAGCTCCTCGCTTGCCGCTACGAGGACTTTATTTGCGATTGATCCGCCAATGGCCCAGCCCAGTATACGGCCGCCCTGTTCGCGAACACGCTCTTCAATCATTGTCCGGAGAGCCGGTTCTTTGGCCTTCAGTCCGGATTTGAGCTGACGCAGGAGAAAAGACAGAACTTCCTGATGCTGATTGCCATCGACCAGCGCCCTCAGTCCCCGGGCGATGACGGGCGCGAGATGACTTCCCCCGAGCAGAACCGGCAGGCTGCGTCCGACAGCAGCACCGGCACGGCCATCTTCCATGCGCTCCAGCATCTGCGGCACTGCACTGACCACACCGGCAGTAAGAGTGTTTGCTGTGGACGGGTCAGCAAGAATATCGGCGACCACGGTTGGAATATCGATCCTCGTCAGGACCTGATTGATTTCATCTTCCGTGAAGACCTGTGTGGAAACGAACCGGCCCAGAGCCCGGCCGAGTCGTTCCTTTTGTGCGGGAATAATTGCCGTGTGTGGAATCGGCAGACCAAGCGGGTGGCGGAACAGCGCCGTGACCGCAAACCAGTCCGCCAGACCTCCGACTACACCCGCCCGCGCACCGGCCCGTAATGTCTCCAGCCAGAGACCCGGTGCGACGAGGCCATAGAGAGGAGCAAGATAACCCGCGGCTGTAAGACCACCCATTGCTGCAAGAAGGCCTGTCGCCGCGCGCTTCTGCCGCATAAGCGCCCGGCGGGCATCATCGTCTGAATAAGGCTGAATACTCATCAATTGCTGGATAGCACCGCCTTGACCACCTTCCCAAACGAATGGCGTCATGTCGAAGTGGAATCATCCGCCGCACGACCTTACGAAACACGACACCGCATCAATCGGATCGGGAAGAAATCTATGGCTGAAACGCTCTCCTGTTCCGGTTCGGCCGGGTCTTTCAGGCTGGAAGATGCATCGCCGGGTGTCCGGGCCGTGCTCTCAATGGCGGCGCCAGAGAGTGATCTGGTAAAAAACGGCGCTGGTGGCGTTCCTGAGACAACCGGGAACGACGTCCTGTCGATGGCCCGCCGAATCGACGCGATGCTCGACCACGGAGAGCTGTCCCTGTCTGATCTGCAGACAGTCGTAAGGCATTTGCGGGATGATGCGTTCCTGCGTCGGGCTGCCCGCCTGCATCGATATCCGGAAGGGACCGGGTCGCCCGCGACGGAAAACCGCTTTTCCACGGTTGTCGGACTAATTCTGGAAGAGGCACTTCGGAGCACGAATCCCGAACAGGCAGGAAAAACAGGCGATGTCGCCGGTCTGTCCGAGGCCTTTGACCGGTTTCGGCAGCAGGTGGAACGCATACATTTCGCTGCGGTCTTTACTGCCCATCCAACTTTCGCACTCGCAAACCGGGTTTATGCGGCGCTGGCCGATTATGCATCCGCGCCTGTATCCGGTGATGTTGCACCGGATTTTGAAACACACCGCCGCAGTGCGCCGCCGACTCTGGAAGAGGAATTTACTTTCGCTACGGAGGCAATTCTGCGTGGCCGGGATGCGATTGATGAGTTCGTCTCTGATCTCCTGCTGGCCGCCCGCAGCAAGTGGCCGGATTTATGGAGTACGCTCGTGCCGCGCTCCGTGATTCTCACGACATGGGTGGGTTACGATACGGACGGTCGCACCGATATCGGCTGGTGGGACACCATGCGGCTGCGTCTTCGCATGAAACTGTTTCAGCTTCAGCGGCTCCGTTCGCAGATTACGGACTCCGGTGCGGAGGCACCGATCCTGCACAGCCGGCTATCCCGCGCCTGTTATACAGTGGAGGCGCAGATCGCCGCATGTCCGCAGGCGAATGATCCCGATGCCGTCGTTGAATTCGCCCGCCTTATTGTAGATCGTCGCGCCGATGCAATTGCCGATCCTGCAGTTCTGGCAGATGCGTTGCAGGATGCCATTGATACCACCTCGGGGGAAACGGCCCTCAGGCTGGCTGTCGCCCGTGCCGGGCTGTTCGCGCATGGCATGTCAGCCGCTCACAGCCACACCAGGCTGAATGCAACTCAGATCCATAATGTTATTCGCCAGCGCCTGCGCCTGACAGATGATCCCGCCGACCCTGCTCACAGACGCGCGTTGCTCTCCCGTATTAATGAGGCGCTGGATACGGTGAAACCGGTGCCGGTCGATTTCGGCGCGTTGCTTGCGGAGCAGGCGTCGGCGGCACGGCTGATGATGACGATCGCGCAGATCGTCAAGCATATCGATTCAGCGACACCTGTACGTTTTCTGATTGCCGAGACGGAGAGCGGTTACACGTTGCTCGCCGCACTCTGGCTGGCACATTATTTCGGTATTGCGGAAAAAATCGAGATTTCGCCGCTTTTCGAAACCCGGGAAGCGTTGCTCGGTGGTGCGCAGATCATTGATGAAGCTCTGCGTTCCCCGCACTGGAGAGCTTATCTTCGTGCGACCGGCCGGATGAGCCTTCAGTTTGGATACTCCGATTCGGGCCGTTACGTAGGCCAGCTGGCGGCGACGTACCTGGTTGAACGTCTGAGACTTAAAATAATCGACCTTTTGCGGAAATGGGATCTGCCGGATGTCGAGGTGATTCTGTTCGACACGCATGGCGAAAGTATCGGTCGCGGAGGTCATCCTTTCCGGCTTGCGGACCGGCTCGACTACCTTTCCCCCCCACATGTACGTGCGCGGTTCGTCGCTCAGGACGTAAAATATCGTGAGGAGACTGCTTTTCAGGGAGGCGATGGCTACCTGTTGTTTGGTACGCCTGAACTCGCCCGGGCCAGTATCGCGACAATCGCAGAACATGTGTTTGAACCGGCGCAGAGTCTGAGAGACCCGGTTTACGATGAACCGGATTTTTCATCAGACTTCTTTTCCACCATCGCAGAAGCCATGACCGGACTGGTGGCCGATCCGGGCTACGCGGACCTCCTGGGCGCCTTTGGCCCGTCGCTTATCGACAAAACCGGCTCCAGGCCTGCCGCGCGACAGAGCGAGGGACGGGGAGTGACACCACGCATCACTCATCCCGGCCAGCTCCGTGCGATCCCCAATAATGCCATTCTGCAGCAGCTCGGCTGGTGCGCAAACACGATTCAGGGACTCGGTTCCGCGGCACGCCGCCACCCGGAGACGTTCGATACATTCCTCGAACATAGTCCGCGTTTCCACAGGGCTCTTGATTTTGCCGCGCACGCGCTGGCTCATTCAGACGATCAGGTTCTTCGCAGCGTGATCTGGCTGCTTGATCCGGGCTACTGGCTGGACCGGGCAACGACGGAAACACGCCCGGGCCAGCGCGAACGCTATCTTGCAGTCATGCATGACCTTGAACGGCTCGATTTCTGGGCGGATACACAGTCCATGTTCCGGCGTATTCAGGCTGATCATCTTGCTCTGCGTGCAGCCTGGCCGGATGCTCCGGTGATGGGAATGCCTGAACGCCTTCTTCACGCAATCCGTATTGCCCTGATTGAGCGAATCTGGGTGCTGGCTACGAAAGTTCCATTCTTCATGCCCCGTGGAAATTTTACGCGTGAGGTGATGATGCAACGTATTCTGTGCCTCGAAATTCCGTCAGTGTTGCGCGAACTTGATGCGGTTTTTCCACATGGAAGCCGGCCACCGGAATTTGATTTCCATGAACCTGCCGGTCCTCAGAATGAAAGTTCCTACAGCGAGGAGCATGAGGAGATCTTCGCGCCGATGCGGTCGATGTTCCAGACGATGCGGGAAATCAGTATTGCGATCAGTCACCACGTCGGAGCTTTCGGCTGACAAAACCGGCTTACGTGTTTGTGTTCATGCAGTTGCTGCACGGCTCCCGCGATGCTTTGGCCTTGACGTTCCGGCACGAGAGCCGCATCTGTGTAGAAACCGGACTGATTTAGTCCACAATGGCAGGTCACCCTGCAGTACATGGACGGGAAACAATGCTCAGGCTGTCGAAGCTGGCCGATTATGCTGTTCTGACTCTTGTCGGACTTGGCCGGCACGAAGAAGTCGTGACGTCTTCCGCGCTTGCGGCCGAGACCGGAGTGCCGGAGCCGACTGTGGCCAAAGTTCTGAAAACACTCTCCGCGGATGGGCTGGTGGTATCCCAGCGGGGCGCGCGGGGGGGATACCGGCTTGCCGGAAGGCTCGAAGATATCTCGGTCGCTCGTGTCATAGCCGCTGTTGACGGACCGATTTCGCTGACGGCCTGTGTCAGCGGAGGCGGGTGCGATAACGGCGCTGACTGTTCGCTTTACGGGAGCTGGGATGTCGTGAACGAAGCCATCCGTGATGCGCTGTCAAATATCTCGATTGCGCAAATGGCTGAAACAAGCACGCCGGCAAGACGCATCCGAACCATGCGCTCTGCGTCTCAGGATAACACGCTGCGCAGCAGCGAAGTGGCCGATCACCCGGTCGGAACGTTTGGAGGATAGGGGATTATGCCAGCTGTTACTGAAACGCGCGAGCAGGTCGAGAAGCTGGGTCAGTCCTCTTATAAATGGGGATTTGAAACCGATATCGAGATGGACTTCGCTCCGAAGGGGCTGAACGAAGACACCATTCGTCTGATCTCGGCCCGCAAGGAAGAACCGGAATGGCTCCTCGACTGGCGGCTGGCCGCTTTCCGTGCATGGCAGACTATGACAGAGCCGACCTGGGCGAAAGTCACCTATCCACCAATCGATTATCAGGATGCGCATTATTATGCCGCCCCTAAAAAGAAACCTGGTCCGAAATCGCTGGAGGAAGTCGATCCGGAGCTTCTGAGAACGTATGAGAAGCTCGGAATTCCTCTTCATGAGCAGGCCCTTCTCGCAGGAGTCGAGGTGCCGGAAGGGGAGGAAGCCAGACTTCCGGTAGCGGTTGATGCCGTATTCGACAGCGTCTCAGTGGCGACGACCTTTCGGAAGACTCTGTCTGAAGCTGGCGTGATTTTCTGTCCGATCTCGGAGGCTGTGCGTGATCATCCCGATCTGGTCCGGAAATATCTCGGCAGCGTGGTTCCCGCCGGTGACAATTTCTATGCTGCGCTGAATGCTGCCGTGTTTACAGACGGGTCGTTTGTGTTCGTCCCAAAGGGTGTGCGGTGCCCGATGGAACTGTCGACCTATTTCCGGATCAATGCCCGGAATACGGGCCAATTCGAGCGGACGCTGATCATTGTCGAGGACGGAGCCTCGGTTTCCTATCTCGAAGGCTGCACCGCTCCGATGCGCGATGAAAATCAGCTTCATGCCGCTGTCGTCGAACTCGTTGCGATGGAAGACGCGTCAATCAAATACAGTACCGTACAAAACTGGTACCCCGGCGATGAAAACGGGCTGGGCGGCATTTACAACTTCGTTACGAAACGCGGCGCCTGTCGTGGTGCGAGGGCTAAAATTTCCTGGACGCAGGTAGAAACAGGCTCTGCAATCACCTGGAAGTATCCGTCCTGTATTCTTCAGGGCGAGGGTTCGGTCGGTGAGTTCTATTCTGTGGCTGTGACAAATAACCATCAGCAGGCCGATACAGGGACAAAGATGATCCATATCGGCCGGAATACACGTTCCACGATCATCGCGAAGACGATCAGCGCCGGGCAGTCTGACAGCACCTACCGTGGTCTTGTGCGGATGATGCCGAAAGCATCAGGTGCGCGTAATTTCACCCAGTGCGACAGTCTGCTGATTGGCGACAGGTGCGGTGCCCATACTGTTCCTTATATTGAAAATCGCAATATGTCGGCACGGATAGAACATGAGGCGACAACGTCGAAGATATCTGAAGACCAGATGTTCTACTGCCGGCAGCGTGGATTGTCAGAAGAAGATGCCGTTGGTCTGATTGTGAATGGTTTCTGCAAAGACGTGCTCAGGGAACTTCCGATGGAATTCGCGGTGGAAGCGCAGAAACTGCTGCAGATCAGCCTCGAAGGCAGCGTCGGTTAAGACGCGAACATTTATGACTGTCGTTACAGATATCAAAAGAAAACAGGACCTTTGTCGTGACGTGGCAGAGACTTCCGGGGTGAAAAAGATGAGCGAATTACTGAAAATTTCCGGTCTTCATGCCAGTATTGACGCTGATGGCACACCGAAGGAAATCCTGCGCGGCGTTGATCTCGTGATTCCTCCTGGCGAAGTGCATGCCATTATGGGGCCGAACGGGTGTGGCAAATCCACCCTGTCCTATGTGCTCGCCGGCCGGGAAGAATACGAGGTCACAGCCGGGTCTGTCTCTTTCATCGGCAGGGATCTTCTCGCCATGGAGCCTGAAGAGCGTGCCGCAGCGGGTCTTTTTCTTGCATTCCAGTCACCTGTTGAGCTTCCGGGCGTCAATAATGCGAATTTTTTGCGGACAGCTGTAAATGCTGTGCGCCGGGCGCGCGGAGAGACCGAACTGGATGCAGTCGGCTTCCTTAAGGCAGTCAGAGCGGCGACTAAAAATCTGTCGATGTCCGACGATATGCTGAAGCGGAACGTTAATGTCGGGTTCTCTGGCGGTGAGAAAAAGCGCAACGAGGTTCTGCAGATGACGATGCTGCAGCCGAAGCTCGCTATTCTAGATGAAACCGACAGCGGTCTTGATGTCGATGCCCTTCGTATTGTCGCTGAAGGTGTCAGGAATCTCCGGTCACCGGATTTCTCTGCACTGGTTATTACGCATCATCAGCGTCTGCTCGATTATCTCGGACCGGATCGTATTCACGTCATGGCCAGGGGCCGGATCGTTCGCAGTGGTGGCCCCGAACTGGCGAAACAGATTGATGTGGAAGGATATGCGTCCTTCCTCGCGGAGGCGGCATGAACGCCATAGCTCCTGCCGGCCGCAGTCTTGCGCCTTTCGAGGCCAGGCTGGCCGGCCTTCACGATTCGCAGCGTAAGGCCGCAGCCGGCGATCTCGCGAGAGTCGGATTGCCCGGGCCGCGTGTTGAGGCTTGGCATTATACCAACCTGCGTGCTCTGAGCGCCCATTCCTTTACGGAACCAGATGCCCGGTTCGACGAACAGGCCGCACATGCCGCGCTGGAAGCGCTTTTTCCGAAAGGAAGCGCGCTTGAGAAGCTGCCTCGTCTGGTTCTTGTGAATGGACGCCTGGCGGCAGGCCTCTCTTCTTCGGCCGCTTCATTGCCCGCAGGAGTCTCGTGCCTGTCTTTTGCGTCCTCGCCTGAGTTCGGAACGCTGGCTGCGCCTCAGCGTGACCCGCTGGTGGCGCTGAACACGGCGCTGGCATCGGACGGCGTCAGACTTTCTGTTGCTTCCGGGGTTAATGCTGGCCAGATCGTGCTCGTGTCACTGGCGCTATCATCATCAGGGACAGTCTCATTTCATCCCCGCCACAGTGTTGCGCTCGGGGCCGGTGCTTCTCTTACTCTTATCGAGATCGCCGCCGGAGACGACGCTTCAGATTTGTACTTTCATAATCCGGTTCTGACCTGCTCTGTTGCGGAGAAAGCTCACTTCGAGCATGTGAAGCTTCAGCGTGAGGCGGGTGACGCTATCCATCTTGCGACGGTTTACGCCGATATCGCCAGTCACGCGACTTATGAAAGTTTCGTTCTCGGGCTGGGGGCGGCGCTTGCGCGTCATGAAGTTCACGCCGGTCTCTCAGGGACACATGCCGCTGTGCATGTTAATGGCGCACAGCTTCTCGGTGATGCCCAGGTCGGGGATATTACGAGTGTCATCATGCACGGAGCGCCAGACTGCATTTCACGCCAGACGGTTCGAAACGTGCTTACGGATCGGGCGCGCGCTGTCTTCCAGGGAAAGGTTCTTGTAGAGCGCGTTGCTCAGAAGACCGACGGTTATCAGATGAATCAGGCGCTGCTGCTGTCGCCAGGCGCTGAGATTGACGCCAAGCCAGAACTTGAGATTTACGCTGATGACGTGCGGTGCAGTCACGGCGCGACAGTCGGCGCCCTTGACGAAGAGCAGCTTTTTTATCTGCGCAGCCGTGGTATCGCGGATGCCCAGGCCAGACGGATTCTGGTCGAGGCGTTCCTCATTGAGGCGACGGAGCTTGTGCAGAATGAGGCCGCGCGTGACTTTCTCGATGGAGAACTTGCGCGCGCGCTGGTAAAGCGGGTCACGACCGGGGAGAGCCTATCATGAGCATCTCCGAAACAGACAGTCTGAGCCATGCCGATCTCTCGCATCTGCGTGGACAGTTTCCAATTCTGTCGCAGACCGTCCACGGAAAACCGCTGATCTTTCTGGACAGTGCGGCGTCTGCTCAGAAGCCGGATGTCGTGATCGATGGCATGGCAGAGATGATGCGGTCGCAATATGCGAATATCCATCGTGGTCTGCACTGGATGAGTGAGCGCAGTACGGAAGCCTATGAGGCGGCCCGTTCTCGTGTTGCTGAATTTCTCGGGGCGGGATCCCGCGAGGAAATCATTTTCACCCACAACAGTACCGAAGCGATCAATCTGGTTGCTTATTCTTATGGCTCGCTCATCAGACCCGGCCAGGCCGTTCTGATTTCAGAAATGGAGCATCATGCCAATCTGGTGCCATGGCAGATGCTGCGTGACCGGGCCGGTATTGAGCTGCGGGTGGCTCCCATCAGCGATGATGGTGACCTGGATCTGGACGCATACGGTGCGCTTCTTTCGGATGGTAAGGTGGCGCTTGTCGCTGTCACCCATATGTCGAATGTGCTGGGAACAGTCACGCCGGCGGCGCGACTGGTTGAAATGGCCCATTCCGCCGGCGCGAAAATTCTGCTCGATGGCAGCCAGGCCGTTGTGCACCGCCGCGTGAATGTCCGCGAACTGGATGCTGATTTTTATACATTTACCGGACATAAGCTGTACGGTCCGACCGGCATCGGTGTGTTGTATGGCCGCCGTGAACTGCTGGAAGCAATGCCTCCGTTCATGGGCGGCGGCGATATGATCTCGTCGGTGACGTTTGAGAAGTCGATATGGGCGCCGGTTCCGGCGAAATTTGAAGCGGGTACACCGGCTATTGTTGAAGCAGTCGGGCTTGGGATCGCCATTGACTGGATGGAGAGTGTGGGCTTCGACATGATTGAAGCTCATGAGGCGGCCCTGACGAAACACGCTCTGCGGGTTCTGACTGATGTTCCCGGCCTGTCCATTGTCGGAAAGCCGAGGGACCGGGGAGGGGTGGTGTCATTTACGATGGATGACGTCCATCCTCATGACATTGCGACTCTTCTCGATCGTAACGGTATTGCCGTGCGCGCCGGGCATCACTGTGCCGAACCTCTTATGCGCAGACTTGGGCTTACAGCCACGGCCCGCGCGAGTTTCGCCGTTTATACGACTGAGCACGAGATCGATGTGCTTGCCGCCACTCTCCGGCATATTCGCCAGTTTTTTGTATAGGTCCGGATTGTGGATGCGTGTTCTCTTTATGACGCGGTGATTGTCGCCAGATCCCGCTCTCCGCAATATTCTGGTGCGGCCAAGGCGGAGACCGCCCGGGCACAGGGCACCAATCCGCTCTGCGGTGATCGGGTCCGGTTGTCGCTGTGCGAGGAGCGGGACGGGATCAGAGATCTTCGTCATGAAACACGTGGCTGCGCGATATGTATCGCTTCAACGGATCTGATGGCTGAAACCGTAACGGGCCGGACAAAAGCCGACGCTCTTGAACTGGCACGGCGGTTTACCGATATGCTTAACAGTCAGTCCTCGTCGGCCGATCTGGATGGCGAAGCTGGTCTGCCCGGCGTATTGCAGGCGTTTTTGCCGCTGAGAACCCATCGTTCACGTCTGCGATGTGCGACGTTGCCCTGGACCGCGCTTGGGGAGGCGCTGAAACATGACTGATCCTGCGACGATCAACAAAGACGTTCAGACCTCCGAAGCAGATGTGCTTCCGCAGGAAGGTGTCAAACCGGATGTGATGGAGTCAGCGGGCTCATCCGTTGCGGCAGAGTCTCATCAGGCTGCTGTAGCGCACTGGACACCTGACGGAGAAGTTCTGCCTCATTCGGGTGTTCCGTCAGAGGATGCCGTAATCGAAGCAATCGCAACGGTGCATGATCCTGAAATTCCGGTGAACATCTATGAGCTTGGGCTGATTTACGCGATTGATCTGCATGATGATGGTCGGGTGAAGGTTGAGATGACGCTGACAGCCCCCAATTGTCCGAGTGCACAGGAACTGCCGGTGCAGGTGCGTGAGGCTATTGAGAAAGTGAAGGACGTCACATCCGCCGAGGTTGATGTCGTCTGGGACCCGCCCTGGGACATGTCTCGGATGAGCGATGAGGCCCGGCTTGCATTGAACATGTTCTGAGGCAGGAAAAGATAATGAGCACGCAGGCAATGACCGGATCCGAAAATACCTCTGCTGCTGTGCAGGCAAAAGCCAGACCGGCTCGTGAGCTTCCGCCAGTGGTTACTCTGTCCGATGCTGCCGCAGACAGGCTGCGCGGCCTTTATCAGGACGCACACGCCGGCCAGTTGCTCCGGATTTCCGTGACGACAAAAGGCTGTTCAGGCAAGGCGTACGATATGAACTTCGTCGCTGAACCCGGCGAACCTGGCGATGAGCGCGTAACAGATAAGGGGGTGACGGTTCTTATCGACCGTAAAGCCGTCCTGTTCCTTATCGGTTCAGAAATGGATTATCAGAGTAGCGAGCTTGAAGCGGGCTTTGTGTTCAGTAATCCGAACGAAAAGGGACGTTGTGGCTGCGGAATGAGCTTTCACGTCTGACTTGGCCGTCAGAAGATTTTTGCCCGATATTTTTCGGTGCTGACCGATTTTACTGATCGCAGCGGAACTGGATATACGGGGATCTGGTCCTGGGTGATCATCCGTGTGAACCGGGACATCGCAGCATCGATAAGTCGTACGAAATCCGGCCGATGCAGATGATTGCAGGTGAAGTGCTCAGGGCTTTTCCGCCAGCTATTCCCGCGCTTTCGTGACCTGTCTGTTATCGACCAGGGCCGCAAGTTTCGCCATTGCATTACAGGCAGTCAGAAGATCATTTTTGACACTGGCTGAAACAAACTCCCGCACATCGTCAGATGCATCTCGTCTGGAAGCCATGCGACCCACAGACAGCGACGTTCTGCTGCCACCGGTGTGAATGCAGTTAGACAGATCGGGACGGTCCTGTTGCAGGACCGAACCCCAGTGGTGTTCGCTTAGCTGATAGTTTCCATGGCGTCCCAGAGCCATGCAGCGCCGCGCACTCCGGAACTGTCTCCATGCAGATTTGGAAGAATCTGCGTTTCACATTGCGGCGTGATGACGTGCCGGGGAAGCAGAGACGGAATGCGTGCAAGCGTCTTGCGGAGGTTGGAAACGCCCCCGCCAAGGACAATCGCGTCGGGATCGAGAAGGTTGATCACGAGAGAACAGGCGCGTGCCAGACGGTCGACATAGCGATCAAGAGCGGCCTGTGCGGCCTTATCGCCCTGGTCCGCCGCTTCTTCAATTCCTTCGGCGCTGCGATGTCCGGACCCTTTCCAGTCAGCAGCGAGAGCCGGCCCGCAAAGGAAACGTTCCAGACAGCCTTCATTGCCGCAGAAGCACCTGGGCATCGGGAATTCGTCGATTCGTGGCCATGGAAGAGGTGTATGACCCCATTCTCCGGTGACATGATGCAGACCCGTCACGAGATGCCCGTTAATGACGAGACCGCCACCCATTCCTGACCCGATGATGACCCCAAAGACGATGCTTTTTCCTGCTGCCGCACCATCTATGGCTTCTGAAAGCGCGAAGCAGTTTGCATCATTCTCGACTCGCACAGGCCGGCCGGTAACCCCGGGCAGATCCCGTTCGAACGGTTTACCGTTCAGCCATGTCGCGTTCGCATTCTTGACAAGTCCGTCTGCTTTATTCGTCGAGCCGGGAATACCCACCCCAAGAGGAATATTTTTTCCGTTCCCTCCGATGCCAAGTTCACTCACGGCGAGATCAGCGAGGTCGCGGATGGTCGTCAGAAGACCATTATATTCCCCGGGATTGGGAACACGGCGCCTGAACCGGATCTGCCCTGCCTGATCGATGGCCGCCAGTTCGATCTTGGTACCGCCGACATCGACGCCCAGATGCAATTTATTCATCGTTGCTCGCTCTACCCCTGCGTGTCGGCCAGCGGGACATACCCGGCCAGGATTGAAAGCCTCTCTGACTGAACGAATCACTCATGCGGACGAATATGTCTATAATGGGGAGCATTTTTTGAAACGGATTGAAGCTGGTGAGTGAGACACTTCTGGACGTGCGGGGACTGAGCTGTCCTCTTCCGGTCCTTAAAGCCAACAAGGCACTGCGCAGCCTGAATGCAGGTGACCACCTCCGTGTGCTGGCGACTGATCATGCGTCAGCCTCGGATTTCCGCTCCTTCTGTCGGGAAACCGGACACGAACTGCTTGCCTTTGGTGAAGAAGGCGGAGTGTTGTCGTTCGTTATTCGTAAGAAACAGATTCATAACTCCGGTATCTCCGGATAATTGTTGTTCCGTGGTGCGGCGGCTGACAGCATCGTTTTCTTTTTTCTGAGTCTTACATGCCTGATAATCGTGCGGACTTGGCAAAGAGCCGGTTCACGCGGTAAGGGCTGCGGCTTGATGACCGAATGAGGACGCCATTGGATATGACGGGTGATATCGCCTCCCTGTCCTTCGAGGATGCTCTCGCCGAGCTCGAACGTATTGTGAAAAGCCTTGAAGGTGGTCAGCTCAGGCTGGAGGAGGCCATCACATCATACGAGCGTGGAGCTGCCCTGCGTGCTCATTGCGAGAGCAAGCTGCGTGAAGCGGAAGCCCGCGTCCAGGCGATCGTCCAGAGAGCCGACGGCTCCCTGGACGCGAAAACTTTGGATTGAATTTCGTCATGACCAACTTCGGCGCAAGCCAACGTCCTGTATTGTCCGAGCGTGAATCTGAAGCGTTGCGGGTTTCCCTGAAAGAACGTGCGGCCGCAATTGAAGAAATGCTCAGCCGGCTGATTCCAGTGTCAGACGGGCCTGAAGCAAGGCTGATCAATGCGATGCGTTATGCGACGCTCGGCGGCGGGAAACGTCTCCGCGGGTATCTCGTAGCCGAAGTGGCGGCACTTTTTGCTAGTCATTCCGGGTCTTCTTCTGAAGAAGGCGCTTACCGTGCTGCAGCCTCGGTTGAGATGCTTCATGCGTATTCTCTGGTGCATGATGATCTTCCGGCGATGGATGACGACGATCTGCGACGTGGCCAGCCATCGACTCACCGCAAATTCGATGAGGCAACTGCGATCCTGGCAGGAGATGCCCTTCAGACGAGGGCATTCGAGGTCCTCGCAGAAGCGGAGACTCATCCGGACCCGGCAGTGCGTCTGGATCTGGTCCGGGCTCTGGCGCAGGCCTCCGGTGCAGCCGGAATGGTGGGCGGTCAGATGATCGACATGGAAGGAGAGGGGAGAACCCTGTCTCTGGATGAGGTGCGGCATCTGCACGCTCTCAAAACCGGATGTCTGATTCGTTATTCGGCAGAAGCCGGCGCTGTTCTCGGGCAGGCAACTCCTGAACAGCGTGAGCGGATCGTGATCTACGGCCGGGACATCGGAGCCGCTTTTCAGATTGCCGATGACGTACTTGACGCGACGGCGAGCGCCGAGGAACTGGGAAAGACCGCCGGCAAGGATCTGGCAGCGGAAAAATCCACTTTCGTGGCTCTTCTCGGTATTGAAGGGGCACAACGTGAGGCAGAGGCATTGATACAGCGCGCCTGCGGGGCACTGGACATTTTCGGAGACAGAGCTGAACGGCTGCGCGACTTGGCGCGTTACGTCGTCGAGCGCAGGAGCTGATTTCTATGAGCGAACCGTCGGGGTCATGCCCTTCCCGGGGCCGTTTTCCGTTACTGGACCGGGTAGAGTATCCGTCTGATTTACGGAATTTGTCGACGGAGCAGCT